>JACCDX011135611.1_pt1 | contig 22528 bp, 19 predicted proteins | sample 7449681 | NCBI WGS metagenome assembly JACCDX01 (sample SAMN15323450, study PRJNA562643) | freshwater metagenome | isolation source: river surface water | place: USA:Blue River Watershed | collected 2017-08-18
ACTTGGATATGTTTTATTTTCATTCTCATCATGAAAAGTTTTAGTTGTATTATTTAATGATTCAATGAAATCTTCTAAATTTTTAACTTGATATTCTTTAAGTTTTCCTCTTTGTTTTTCTAACGATAAGTTAATTTCAATCATATGCATATCAATTAAATCTGTTAATACTTCTGTTTTTGTAATAGCAATCATTTTATTTCCATCAAAAATATATGCCAATTTATCTCTCATATTAGTTATAAATATATTATTATATTCTGGGTGATCTTTATTGAAATGTGTTTGTTTAATTGATTCTTCTAATGATTTATATTGACATTTAAGTATATCTCTAATTTCTCGATCATTATGTAATTTGTCATATGATATTTCACCAAACTTTACAATATTATTAATTATTGTACCATTATTTATATTATTGTTTATATTTATTTTCCCTGTTTTTTTCATTAAAATTTTTAATTGTTGTTCTAATTTATCAACTTTTTTAACAAGTTTAGTATTTACTTCCTTAATTTCAACTTTAGTTTGACATTTTTGCTCATGTTTCCACTTTGATTGTTTATGTTTATATTCAGCTTTACAATATTTACATAAATAAATATGTGGTTTACTTTCGACTGACTTTTGGCTTACCAATGACTTACTTTCGGGTGACAGTTGGCTTACTTGTATACGATGAAATTTATTGTTATGATTCCATAATGATTTATAACTAGAATACTGTTTAACACATATGTCGCATCTATAACATCTACTTTTTTTAGATGGATTATCCATTATTATACATTTAGATATTTTATCCTTATATAGTTTATAAAAGTGGATAAATGGATATCCATTTTATATTTATGGGAGAGAGAGAGACTGGTCTAATAAAAGTTTTACAGCGAGGACTATTTTAAATGACATGATTTTTATATAAACAATTATTATAGTCCTAAAAATTCATTCCCGTTTTACGACGGTTCATAAATATAAATATTAATGAAGGCTAAATTAGTATTAGCCGATATACTCAAATTTTTACAGTAGTTTACTAAGTTATTTCAAATAGTGTCATTTAAAATAGTCCCCACTGTAAAAATAATTTTTATTATTATAAATATTTATATCTAAAATATTTATTTTAATAGTACATATTAAGGTTCCATCAAGAACACCATATATTTATTTTAAGTTTGTATTGACTATTATCACGAATAACTACGTTTACATAGTTTAAAATATATTTTATGTTATAGGTTTTGAGCATTATAATATAATAAATGTCACTTAATGAACAAACTTTTTATGGTATCTTAAAAATATAATCATGAAATTTATATATATTTGATCAGATTATCTTCATATTTAATATATTTTTTAATTACATATCGGTCATAATAAATTAATAATAAATAATTGTAAAAATAAATTAATATAAAGTATTATAATAATTTATTATTATAATGAAATTTGATATTGTTATACCGGTTGGTCCTAATGACATTAACTTTATAGATAAAACTTTAGAGTTAAACAAAAAAAATATAGTTAATTATGGAAATATTTATATAATAACTAATTCAAAATTAATAAAAAATAAATCAAAATTTGATGGATGTATAATTATTGATGAAAATGATTTTCCCTTTAATTTAGATACAATAAAAAAATATTTAGGTAATAATGATAGATGTGGTTGGTATTTTCAACAACTTTTAAAATTATATGCAAGTTTTGTTATTCCAACAATTTTAGATAATTATTTAGTTATTGATTCAGATACAATATTTTTAAAACCGACAACTTTTTTTGATAAAGATATACCATTATATAATTTTGGAACAGAATATCATTTGCCATATTTTATTCACATGATTAATTTACATCCAAGTTTTTCAAAAGTTAATAATATGTCAGGAATATGTCACCATTTAATATTTCAAAAATATATATTAAAAGATTTATTTAAAATGGTAGAAAATTATCATAATAATGGTAAAAAATTTTATGAAATCTTTTTAGAATCTATTGAAGGAAAAGAAATATTAGGTTCTGGTGCATCTGAATATGAAATATATTTTAATTTTTTACAAAAACATTATCCAAATCAATATAAAATAAGACCATTAAAATGGGAAAATGTACCAAATTTAAATTTTAATTTAAATAAAACAGATTTAGATTATGTATCATGTCATTGGTATATGAGAAATTAATTTAACCTCTTATTTCAATCCAATCAATAGTTTTCAAATTAATAACCAAATCATTTTGAATTTTATTTACAATTTCATTAAATTCACCAGGATTTGTAATTTTATAATCTTTTGGTGAATATGTTATTCTAAAACATATTGAATATCTATTAATTTTTTCATTATAAAAAAAATCACATATTGTAATTTTTTCTATCCAATCATCTGTTAAACTTAATATTTGTTGATACAAATCATTTTCTTTTATCCATTTATTATTAACAACATCATCTAACTTAACAAACATTGAAACGTCTTTATAAATTGGTTTCAATGGACTAAAAGGAATAAATTTAGTAATATTACCAGAACTAAATTGTGATAAAAATTTAGAATCATTCATCCAAAAATATCTTATATCGGGAATATCAAATAAAATCATTGCAAGTCTTTCTAAACCAAGACCCCATGCAATACCTTTCTTATTATTACGTTTTGCATTATTTAATATTTCTCTTTGTATAATACCACATCCTAATATTTCTAACCATTTATTGTTATAGTTTACTTCAATTTCAAATGATGGATTTGTAAATGGAAAATAATCGGGTTTAACTCTATATTCACATCCTGGAAATAATATTTCACATAATCCAGAAAGTAATTGTACTAATTCTTTTTCCATATCAATTTCATCATTAATATCCCATAATTTAACACCTTCAAATTGATGAAATACATAATAATGACATGAATCAACTTCATCTTTTCTATATACATCACCACAAATTAAAAAATTGTCATGTCCTTCTTCTAATAATGTAGTTTGGTGTGCTGTTGTATGTGTTCTTAAAACTTGATTTTCATTGATATAATAAGTGTCTGATTTAGATCTAGAAGGATGATTTTTTGGTATCAATAATTTGTCAAAATTATCTTCAATATTAACATATTTTGGTAAATTTTCAAAATATGACCAATTATTATATTTTGTGTTAAAATAGTCATAAATTTTTCTTTTTATTATTTCCAAAGGATGATTTTTAATTTTATAAATATTTTTGTCTAATTTTTCAAAAACAAAAGTAGGTACATTAGAAAATTCTTTATTTATATTCATATAATAATAAACTTAAAATATTAATGTTTAAACTTCAATTTTTTTTAATAAAAATATCTTAAAGAATATTTATTTTATAATCTTATGAATATGAAAGTAAAAATTGTTTATTTTGCAAATTTGATACCCAAATTATGGGAACCAATTATTATTGAACAATTAGAATCATTAAAAAAATTGGATTTATATAATAATTCAACAATTTATATGAGTGTTATATCAAATGATGAAGAATTACGAAAATTAAAAGATTTAATTAATAATAAATTTTCAAAAATTAAATTAAAAAATATTTATAAAGAAAATTTATTTGAATATCCAGGTATTAAAACAATTTATCAAATTGCAGAAGATGATGATAATGAAGTTATATTATATTTTCATTCAAAAGGCATAGTATCAAAACATGATGATATAAGAAGATTTATGTTTAAAAATACAATAGAGAATTATAAAGAATATTTGGATGAATTTAAAAATAACTCAGATTTAGATGTTGCAGGATATTTTCCACATAAGGATGGGTTTTGTTATTATAATTTTTTATGGATGCGATCTAGTTATGTTAGAAATTATTGTCAAAAACCAGAAATATCTGATAATAGATTTATTTGGGAAACATGGGTTGGTAAAGAATTTAGTAGGAAAAAAAATATTATTACTTTTAGTTCATTAATTGGTTACACACAATTAAAAAATTCAGATGAAATTTGGATAGCTGAAAAAATTTATAAAAAAGAACCTTACAAAAAAATATCACAAATAAAAAATATTGAAAATAATATTAATAAAAATACTGAAAATGATTTGAAATATTTATATAGTGATAAATATATTATTAAACAAAATTATGAATTGTTACTTAAAAATTATGAATTATTAAAACAAAATTATGAATTGTTAATTAATAATAAAGATGTAGAATCAACTGTATTAGAACCAACAAAAGAATCAGTATTAGAACCAACAAAAGAATCAGTATTAGAACCAACAAAAGAATCAACTGTATTAGAACCAACAAAAGAATCAGTATTAGAACCAACAAAAGAATCAGTATTAGAACCAACATTAGAATCAGTATTAGAACCAACAAAAGAATCAGTATTAGAACCAACAAAAGAATCAGTATTAGAACCAGTATTAGAACCATCAAAAGAACCAGTATTAGAATATATAATAAAACCAGTAAAAATAAATAGTATAACTGAATTGAATAATGTAAATAAACCAAAACTAATAAAAAAAGAAATGAATAATCATGTGTGTAAATTAGAAGAAACCACAAACGATGTTAGATTTAAACAAACAAAAAGAGTACATGAATTTATAAAAAAAATAGCAGATAATGAAAAAATATTTATAGATTTGAGTTATGAAAGATTAAATAATGAAATAGAATCAATGTTTAAAAAAGTAGTATCAATATCACCAAAACAAAATAATGAAAAGCTAGTTCAAATAAAAAATAATAGTAATCAAATAACGTTAAAAGAATTATTATTTAATAATGTGTACAAAGAAAATGAAAAGATATGTGGAATATATTGTAATATGGATGGAGAAGAAGACAAAATACTAGAAGATTTATTACATCATATTTTTATAAATAAAATAGAATTATTACTAAAAGTGAATATTGATTTAAAAAAATATAATTATTTATTAAATTATTTTATAGTAAATGGTCACAAAGAATTAAATAATTATATAACATTAAGTCCAAGAAGAAATACTGATTTACAAATGGTAAAAAAGAATATGAGTGTATTAATAATTGGGTATAATCAATATACATATATAAGTAAAATGGTAAAACAAATAGAGAAATATACAAATGACATAATAATAGTAGACAATAATAGTACATATGAACCTTTATTAAATTATTATTCAACTTATAAGTATAGTTTATTAAAAATGGAGAAAAATTATGGACACAAAGTATATGAACAAGATTTTTTAAAGGGAATAATTGGAGAATTATTTATAATAACTGATCCAGATTTAGAATTAAATAATAAATTACCACAAGATTTTATAAGTAATATGGTAAAGATATCAAATCAATATAAAGCAGGTAGAGTAGGGTTTGCATTAGAGATATCATCACCGAATATAAGGTCAGACTTAACATATGCAGGAATGCCATTAAAATTATGGGAAGGTAGATTTTGGCAAGCAAAAATACCTAATAATAATTATGAATTATATAATGCAGCAATAGATACAACTTTTTGTTTATTAAATACAAAATATAATTATAATGGATTAAGTATACGTATAGCAGGTAATTATACATGTAAACACTTACCATGGTATATAAATTACCACAATGAATTACTTGAAGATGAATATACAAAATATTTAGAAAATAATATATCAACAAATTTTTGGGAAGATAAATTTAAAATAAATAAAAAACATGACATAAATTGGATAACAAATAAAGTAAAACCAACAGAGATATTAATATTGGGAAAAAATGATTTAGAAGAAGAAATAAAAAATAAATTCAAAGAAGTATATGTTGAAAATAATAGTACAAAAATAAAAGAGATCTTATTTAATTTATATAATAAAAAAAATAAATTAAATTTAAGTTTGATATATTGTAACTATGATGGTAAAGAAGAAGATTTTTTTGAAGATTTATTATATTTATGTTATATAAATAAAATAAAACTATTAATAAAAATAAACATAAATAATTGGAAAGATAAAACATTAAAACGTTATGAATCATTATTAAAAATATTTACAATTTACGAAAATAATGAAATATATAAATATGATAATATAAAATTATCAAATAATTTATTATTTTTTGAGTTAAATAATAATATATCAAAAGATGTATTTAAAAGAAATATGACAATAGTAATAATAGGATTTAATCAATATACATATATAAAAAATATGGTAAAACAAGTAGAAAAATATACAAATGATATAGTGATAATAGATAATAACAGTACTTTTCCAGAATTAATAAAATATTATGAAACTGAATATAAATATACATTATTAAAAATGGATAAAAACTATGGTCATAAAGTATATGAAAAAGAAATAATAAATTATTTAATAGGTGATGTATATATATTAACTGATCCAGATTTAGAATTAAATAAAAATTTACCAAATAATTTTATAGAAGAAATGATAAATATATCAAATTATTTTGAAGCAGAACGTGTTGGGTTTGCATTATTAATAGATTCAGATGATATAAGAGAAGATGTTACATCATTTGGTAAATCAATAATAGAGTTTGAGAAACAATATTGGATGTGTAAATTTTATTATCCAAAACATGAATTATATAGTGCGGCAATAGATACAACATTTTGTTTAATAAATAAACAGAACAAGGGTGGTCATTATAGAATAGCGGGTGATTATGTATGTAAACATTTACCTTGGCATAAGAATTTTGAAAAAGAATTAATAAAAGGTGAATTTGAGTATTATAAAAAAAATAATATTTCTACTAATTATTGGAAATAAGAAGAAGATATCATTATTTAAAAATATTAACTAATAAATTACAAAAAATTAATGCAAATAAAATGACTAAAAATAATAAAATAGTATCTTTATTATCAACAATAATATTATCAAATTTTTCAATTAAATTAGATTTAAATCGTTTGCGCATTTTCATTCTACAAATTTTGCATGTTTCTAAATGGTCTAAGAAATCATCACAAATAAATACATTATGATAATTATTTGTTTTGGTTGGTGTGTGTTCATCATTTTTAATTTTATTATTTTCTGATTTATTATTTTCTAATTTATTATTTTCTGTTTTATCATTTAATAAATAATTATCAAAATTAAGATTAAAATTACTATCATAATTAAAGTCAGTATAATATTCTTCATCATCAATTTTAATTGTATGTTGAATATTATTTTCAGACGAAAAATTTTCTATAGTTTTTTTTTTCATCTTAAATTGTTCTGTAATACTATCTGAACTTCTCCATGCATCTTCGATAGAACAATAATTCATAAAAGCACTATTAAGATACAATAGATATAAATTTCAAATTATAAATTTAAATAAAAAAATCTATATAAATATATAATATGAATAAAATTGAAAATAATCAATTATATATAATTTTAATTTGTACATTTATTTATACATATATGTATGTATCATTTGATATACCAGAATTTATTGTAAAAATTTATAAAAATCCAATCTTTAAAATATGTTTTTTACTTGGTTTATATTTTTTTGGTTATGAAAATATATTATTAACATTTTTCTTAGCTATAAATTATGTAGGATTAGGACTAAAAATACAAAATCAAGAACTGTTAAAATAATTTTTTTATAATAATGCGTTGAGTTAAAGAAAAGAATATTAATAAATATAATATGAGTTCTGAAACGTCATCTGAAAATAATATTAATTATCGTGATACTAATGGGAAAAAAATTATGAGTGATGTTAAACATAATAAGCGAGAATCAACAGAAACCGATTTTTATTTTGATATGGTTGCAAATAAAGATAAAATTGTGGTGAAAAGTCCAGAACACTCAGAATCAAGTGATATTAAAATATCAAGTTCATCATCACCTATTAAAAGCAGTAGTTCAAAAAGCAGTTCATCAAAATCAAGATCATCTAATAATAAACCAAAAGTAGAAACATATAATTTTGATGATAAAACACAAAAAATTCCAGAAATACCCCAATTTGTAATACCACCAAATAATTCATATAATCCACCAAATAATTCATATAATCCATCAACCCATAATTTGTCTTCAAATCCATTACTAAATAGTAAGACATTGCCATCAATGGAACCAACAATAAATGTAGCATCATTAACACCACAAGAAATAAGAATAAAAAAAATAGAATTATTAAGAAGATTAAGTGAAATAAAAACAAAAGGTTATAGTTTAACAAAAGAATATGATTTTAATTCATCAATTGAAGAAATGGAATATGAATATGATTTATTAAAAAGTTTTGCAGATAAAAGAAATGGTGTAAAAATATATAGAAGTTTAGTTTTAAATGGTATTTCAATGATAGAAATGGGTAATAAAGCATATGATCCGTTTGATTTTAAATTAGATGGTTGGTCTGAACATATGAGTGTAGAAATAGATGGATGGGACGATGTTTTAGAAGAATTATATGAAAAATATAAATCAACCGGCGGAGGTTGGCCACCCGAACTAAAATTAGCATTATTAATTATAGGTTCTGGTGCAGGTTATCATTTTACAAAAACTAATTTAGGAAGTTTACCAGCAAGCGTAGGTGCAAGTGCAGGATCAGTATTAGGTGGTATGATGTCAAATAAACAAAAACCAAGTCAATTTATGAGTGCACAAGAAGTTAATTTAGAACAACAAAAGAAAATGATGAAGGAAAGAGATTTAATGTTAAAACAAAAACAAAAAGAAAGTTTAATGAATAATGCAAAAAATAATATATCTCAACAAGCTTTTAATGTAGGTAATATGTTAAATCAACAACAAATGTCTAATATGAATAATCAACAACAAATGCCTAATATGAATAATCAACAACAAATGTCTAATATGAATAATCAACAACAAATGTCTAATATGAATAATCAACAACAAATGTCTAATATGAATAATCAACAACAAATGCCAAATATGAATAATCAATTTACAATACCTGTAATGGCACCAACTGGAAACAGTAGAGATATACCTGATATAAGAGCACCTGATAATGTAGCAGAAATATTATCAAGAATAAAAAATATTCAATCAAAAGCTAATATAAATTCAACAGAAACCCAAGAAGAAAATAGTTCAAATAATGATAGGCTATTATCTGATGCAACAATAAGTACAAGTGATCCAATGAAAAAACGTGGGAGAAAACCATCAAAAACGCCTTTAATTACAATTAGAACATAAAATACCCCTATGATAAATTTCTTTAAATCATTTAATAATGATATTAAAGAAATATTTATAAATTTAATAAGAAATGTCAGATCAAACACAAATAAAAGTGTTAAAAAAACGTGGGAGAAAACCTAAAAATAAAATAGTAGAAACCGTAGTGGTAAAAGAAGAATCAATTGATTCTGAAAAAGAAGTTATAATAACATATTTACCTATAAATATAAATGATTTAGATATTCCATCTGATAATGATGAAAAAGAAAATGATATATTTATAAAATCAGAATCATATTTCTCAGAGACACCAAACCAAAAACAAATGGAAGATAAAAATACATGCCACTTATCAAGTTCAACAGATTCAGAATATAAATCAACAAGTATAAATACATCATTTAATAAAATAAATGTTCATAATATAGAGTTTAATGAAAATACTAAATGTTGGTGGTGCAAACATAAATTTACAACACCCAGATTAAGTTTACCTGAACAATATTATAATGAAACATTTTATTGTACAGGAAACTATTGTTCATGGGAATGTATGAAAGCATATAATATTGATACAAATGATAATTGTATATGGAAACGTGAGTCATTAATTAATTTAATGCATTATTTAACTTATGGAATATTTAAAGAAATTAAACCAGCATCATCGTGGTTAACATTAAAAGATTTTGGTGGAAGTTTAAATATATTAGAATTTAGAAAAAATTTTGAAATAGTAGGGAGTGATTTTTTAGTATTACATCCTCCATTAATTTCAAGACAAATGCAAATAGAAGAATCATATAAAAAAGCTCCTATGTCTGGTGTAGTAGTTAACAAATTAGATAAATTATTATTTGATGGTACAAATAATAACTTAACATTAAAAAGAAATAAACCAATAGAAACATCACAAATAAATTTAGAAAAATCAATGGGATTAAAACGAATAATGAAATAATTATATTTTACCAACATATTCAATTTTAGAAAATATTTTATTTTGACCACTAAGTTCTTTTAAGGTTTCAATAAATTCTTGATGATCTTCTATAGTTGTATCATTTGTATAACTTTCTAAAACATAAAAAGGAGCACTTTCATATTTAAATGTAAAGTTCCAACTTTGATCAGACAAAAAGTCATTTAACATTTTTTTTGTATTAGAAATGCCTGACATTGAAACCAAACCAATTTTACTTGTAATTTTTTGGTTATTTGATTGAATATGTTCATTAATACAATTTAAAATATCATTTGAATTTTCATAATATTTAGATAATAAATCTATAATATTATTAAATTTTTTAAAATATTCAAGTAAATTTTCTTCTTCATCTTCTTTTCTTTGTTTATTAATAGGATAAATAATGTTAACCCAAAATTGATTAAAATCTAATTTCAATTTATAACAAACTTTTCGTAAAAGTGAAATTAAAATTTTGTTATCATTAAATGGTTTTAATTGTTCTTTTAAATCTGTTTCAGTATCATTATATGCCATACTAACTTGAACAATATTATTACCTTCAATAACATCTTCAATTTTAGCTAAAATAGTTTTATTTAATGGAACAATTTTATTCCAACTATAAACTTTCTTTTTTTTGGTAGCATCATTATAAGACATAATAGCATTTAAATCATATTCTAATAAGATTCCTTCAAAGTGAGTATCATTTTTTTTTGTAAATTTAATTAATACTATTTCATTTAATTCAGGTAATGTATTATGATATATTTGGAAAAATTCTGTCATAAAGTAAATGGTATGTATCATTTAGATATTTTTTATCAATTTTTATGGTTTCTATATTATACCGACCGAAAAGAAAAATGAGACAAATTATTATTCTCCTTCTCAATAGTGTAAAAGCACCCCGAAGGCATTATACTATTTCACAATTACAATTCTGTAATGGTTAGTATATTTTATTGTATTTTGTATTCTCTTCTATACTTTTCAGGTCTTTCTCCTGTTTCTATATATGATTTGAATACTTTTTGGATATTTTTACTATTTGATTAAATAATTTTCTTAAATATATTTATTTTGTCTCATTTTTCTTTTCAGTCGGTGTAATAGTAAAATATATATAAAAAATGATACAACCCTCTTAATAATGAACCACATACAAACCCTATTATAATATTAGTTATATAGTTATTTGAACATGAATAATCAATTGTATTATTAACTATTGTAGTATTATTACAAATAAATATTGCATTAACTAAATAAAAAATACACCAAAAAATAAAAATATTAAATATAATACTCATAAATAAATTAATTAATAATTAATGATTTAAAAAATCATTTTTTTTAGTTTGGTTTTAAGAAATAGTTTTGTGGAGGGAGCATGCTTAACTTTTCAATCAATTCATAAATATTATCACATGTAACTAAATTATTAATTAAAACTAAAGGTGTAATATTTAAATTTAATATTAATGTAATTTTATTTGCATTTTCTTCAAAAAATGTTTCATCTAAATCTTCAAATTTACATTTGACAATATCTTTAAACATTTCTAAAGAACAAAAACTTAATTTTAAAATAGCATCAAACCTACCAGGTCTCATAAATACTGGATTAATTAAATTAGGATTATTAGTAGTTGCAATAATTACACGATTAGTATCATTACCAACACCATCTAATAAGCTCAAAACAAAACGCGTGTCAATTCTTTTGAATTTAGGTATAAATTTATTATCACTATCTTTATCACTATCTTTATCACTATCTTTATCACTATCTTTATCATAACGTTTAAAATCATATTCATCAATATCAGTATCATTTAATATATAATCAAATTCATCAAAAACAAAAATACTCGTGTTAGTATTGTCTTTAATAAATTTAACTAATGCACTTTGTGATTCTTTATAAAGACGCAATGTTTTGATCATAATAATATTTCTTTTTAAATAATTTGCTATTGCACAAATACAACCTGTTTTACCAGTGCCTGGAGGTCCGTATAACAGAATACCTAGTTTATTTACTAATGATAATTTTTTGGGATACATATTATTATTTTTAAATTTATCTAGCCACATCTTAACCATTTCTTTTTCAGTAAAAAATAATGTATCAAATGTTATATGTGGATTTAATGTGCCAATATCTAGTGTTTTTATACTATCAATACTGATTGTAGTATCATAAATTTTATAGCTAATTTGACTTTCATTTGTTATGTCTGTGTTTCCATATAATTCAATTCTATGTTTACAATTATCAAAAGATTTTTGAAGCAATATTATAATTAGTTTATTTAATTCTTCTAGAGATTTAGAATATAAACAATTATCTTTTAAAAATATATATTCATCTTCATTTTGGTTATTTTTATATTTATGTAAAGGTAAAAAAAACGAAGCTGGGTCATATGATCCCATTGATCTATTAGGCATATAAGGAACAATAGCTGTACCAGTTTGTTTTATTTCTTCAAATTTTTTAAAAGATACGTGATAATTGTGAAGGGACTTACTAGATAAAGAATAATTACGAGATAATACATAAGTAGTTGGTTTATTTATATTTATTTCACTTATAATTTTATTTTCTTTTAGCCAACTTAAAATTAAATCAATATGTAGATCCTCTGTATTATTATATAAATCATATTTAAATTTATAATTAGTATCAATGCTATCATGTGGATGTTTTGCCAAAACATCTTTAACATTAATTAAATATGACTTATTATTTTTATTTATATATGACCATATTTTTATAATTAAAAAATATATTATTGTTAATAGTATTGAAAATAAACTATTAGCAATAATTACAAACGCTCCGTCTTTTACACGATCACCTGTATTAATATAGCGAATTAATTCTAAATTTATAATTTGTACTAGTTGGGGTTTAATATTATTATTAATTGTATCAAGTAATAACTTTATTACATCAGTTTGTGAAGACATATATAGTGTTTTAATGTATAAAGATATAAATTTTCAATTTTTTTATACCCCTATCTCTTTTGTAAAATAATAAGCTCCTTGTAAAAATGCATCACATAAATCATCTTTTTTTTTATGACTATCTAATACCTTTAACCAAACAGGTAAATGACTAATGAGTTCTTTACAATATTTAATACCCAATTCTTTTGTTAATTTATAGGCTTTCGCTTCATCAGTTGCTTTAAGTGCTACAAGTTTTTTACTTTCACCTTCAGTTACAACTTTTAATTTATTTGAAGGTGACATAAATTTAACTTTAGTAATTGATGATTTTGTTTTTTCTTTATCAATAATACCACGCATCATATAAAAACTATATAAAAATGTACTAATTGTTTTCATTCTTGGATTTTTAAATGATGGTTGGTTTTCAATTAAAACAGTATTTGCTTTTAATAATTCTATTTTAGAATCAAGAATTTCAATTAATTTTCTTAATGTTAAATCAAAATCAAGTTCTTTAATACTTTTATTTTTATATGGTTTAATTTTATATGCAGTTTGTAATGTTTTATAATAGCTTTTAGAATGTGTAGTACAATAATAATTATTGTCATATGAAAAACATGATTTTTTTCCACAACAATTATTTTTAACTAAATGGGTACATGTATGCATTTTATCTTCAGAAAATAAATCATCATATGGTTTTAAAATTTCACATTTTTTGGAATGTACCTTACAATAATATTTTCCATTATGTGTAAATGATGCTTTTAATCCACAATCACATTTAGTATCATCTCTATTAGTTAAATCAATATTTCCCCATTCTAATATTTTCCAATTATTATTTTCTTTAGTAAATAAACAATATGCTAAATGAATAATACCTACATCAAATGATAATATTATATCACTCATATATTTAAATATTACATAACTATTGTTTTATATTATTTTAATTATAATATAAAGAATAAATAAATTATTTGAGAAACTGTATAAATTTAACCATTTCGGCAAAGTTTTTATATTCTGTAATTTCATATTTTTTTTTTTTATCAACATAAAAACAATTTGAAAAATACATTTCATTTTTTAAATCATAAAAAATATTTCCTTTTTCAACATCATCATCATTTTCACAATAATAACATGTTTCGCTATAACAAATTAATTTTTTAGGTTTATTAATATATTCTAATAATTTTTCATCAGGAAAATGTCCAGAAATAATTAATGTATCAGATGTTTGTAAATCACTTTCTAATATAGTATCTTTATTTATAGTAATATTTGTAGAAATATAATATTTAATAATTTGTTTTGTACTATAATTATGAAAAAATAAAAGTGTAGGATTAATATGTGGTGGTCTTTTTTTAATAAAACCATATAAAAATCTTTGACTTATTGTAAGATATTTTTTTTCGAATTGATTATCTAAAACTAATGAATGAATTAATTTAAAATTATGTTTTTTAAATTTTTTTTTTAAATCTGACATAAAATGTTGTCTATACCAATTATTACTAAAACCATGATTATCGCCAAATTGAGAACGTGGTAAAGTATCAATAAAAATAAATTCTTTAACATTAGGGAAATCTAATACTGGTTCAATATGTAATCCAGTACCAATATATAATAATTTAGTGAATGTATCCATATTATAAGTACTTTATAATATAATGAAAAAAACTTCAATTTTTCTGTAAAATAAATTGAAAAATAATTATATAGAAGAATAATATAATAATTATGTCAATTAAACAAGGAAAATTAGAATTAATCATAGGTCCAATGTTTTCTGGTAAATCAACTGAATTAATAAAAAATGTGAGATTACATAAAGTGATCAATAGAAAAGTATTAGTTATTAAACCAAAAATTGATATTAGATATGATAAAAATAGAATAGTGTCACATTCAGGAGATAAAGAAGATTGTATAACAACAGATGATTTAAATGATATTAAAATAGAAATAATAAATAAACATGATATAATAATTATTGATGAAGGACAGTTTTTTAAATCATTAAAATCATGTTGTTTAGAATGGGTAGAAAAATATAATAAACATGTTATAGTAGGTGGTTTAGATGGTGATTATAAAAGACAACCAATGGGAGAAATGTTAGATTTAATACCATTTTGTGATAGTTATCAAAAACTAAATGCATTATGTAAAATGTGTAATGATGGTACAAAAGCAATATTTTCAAAAAGAATAATAAATAAGTGTGATGAATCTATATTAATAGGAGGATCAGATACATATATTCCAGTATGTAGATATCATTATTTATGTTGAAATTGTTTAATATATCTAATACCCTTGATAGTTGTTTTTCGTGGTTTATTTATTCTAACAATACCCTTAAAAGTTTGATTAATAGGTGAATAAGCAATTGGTAATATATCCATATTATGTTATTTTAGAAAAAATTATATTATTTATATTACATTTATAGTGTTAATAAATAAAAACTGAAATTTATATTTAAAGAGATGAATGTTTATATATTGATGAGTAAGATAAATTGGAATGACTTTAAATATTTAAAAATAGTTGATTATGAAAAAGAAGAAATTAAAAACTTGCCAGATGGTTTAACTGTATCAACTATGTGTGCTTCTGCTAAATTAAACTCACTAGTAAATACAGTTAATATTGAAAAATATTTACTATTAGATCAAGATGATGTTATATGTGTTAAATTAAATAATGATAGACAAAGAACTCTGATACAAACAAAAGCAAAAAATAAAAGATTAAATAAAAAAGAAAAAAAAGATTTTCACTTTTTTAATCAAATAACTGTTGTAATAAGAGTATTTCAAGGACCAGTAAAAGATTGGGATACCGAACCAAAAATAAATCTTAAATTATTTAAGAATGGTAGTATTCAAATGTCTGGTTGTAAATCAATAGAATATATAAATATAGTATTAAATAAATTATTAGTTAAAATTACACAAATTAAAGCAAGAATAGAAGATAAAAAAATACAAGAAATAAAATTTGTAGAAAATCATAAAGATTTATCTATTATTAGTTATAAAGTTGATATGATAAATTCAAATTATAAAGTAAATATGCAAATAGATAGAACTAAATTGTATGATTTATTAATAAAAAAGAATATTAAATCATCATTTGAACCATGTATTAGAGCTTGTGTAATTATTAAATATACACCACCTGATAACAATATTGAAGAAAAAGAAATTTCTGTTTTTGTTTTTCAAAAAGGCAATGTTATTATTACCGGTGCTAGAACTAGAAATCATATTATTTCTGCATGTAAATATATTAATAATATATTATTGACTCATTATGATGAAATACATAAAAAAGATGAAAAAGAAGAAGAAGATTTAATTATGAAACTTCATAATGATGTTTTAAAAGAAAATGCTATCAGTATTTTATAAATAGAGTATTTTATAAATAGAGTATTTTATAAATAGAGTATTTTATAAATAGAGTATTTTATAAATTAAAAATCAAAGTTTTTTTGATGATAAATATCATTAACTAATGGATTATTTTTTAATGTATCAATAAATATACTGTCCATTCTATAATCATTAGTATCATTAATATTAGTTTTTTTATCAGTGTGCACTTTTCCAAAAGGTGTAATATTATTATCTAATGTCATTTTTGGTATTGATACATAACCGAATAACTGTTTTTTATCATTATACCTCACTGTATCTGCATTTATATTACCACGCATTTGATCTGATTTAGCATTAGCTGGTCTACTAAAATTTGCGGTAATTTCTCGTTTATCATCTATTGACATATTTCTTTCTGCTTGTTCAGATTTGGGTAATTTAACATGTGTATTAAGATTTCCTATATATTCATTATATATTGTTGTTTCTTTTAGTGTTTCTCTAGCTTCAGCTTCTTTATCTAATACATAATTACTTTGATTAGTATCACTAATATGTGATCTACCTTCATATAATGTTGTTTCTTTTATTGTACATCTTGCTTCCTCATCATTTTTAGCATAACTTGTACTAACATGTGATATAATATTTTTTACTGGTGTAGTATAAAGTGTTGTATGTTTAATGGTTTCTTTAGCGATATCTTCTAAATTACTATATGTTCCTTTTACTTCATGCACAGTATTACCAATATATTTTTTATCAATAGTAGTTTGTTTTATTGTATTTTTAGCACTATCTAATAAATTACTATATACTCCTTTAACATCAGTCGTAGTATTACCAATATAATTATTATCAATTGTGGTTTGTTTTATTGTATCTTTTGCATTGTCTAATAAATTACTATACAATCCTTTAACATTACTAGTAGTACCACCAATATAATTATTATCAATTGTAGTTTGTTTTATTGTATCTTTTGCACTATCTAATAAATTACTATATACTCCTTTAACATCAGTTGTAGTATTACCAATATAATTATTATCAATTGTAGTTTCTTTAATTGTAGCTTTAGCAATATCGCCATTTTTAATATGACCTTTATATTCATTAGGTGTTATATTTGTATTAGTAATTTTAATAACAGTAGTTTCTTTTATTGTTGGTTTAGCTTGATCTGTATATGTTTTATGTACTTGTTGAAATGAAGAATTAATATTTGATACAATAGGTTTATCAATTGTAGTTTCTTTAATTGTTTGTTTAGCTGTATCATTTAAATTTGCATAAATATATTGTCTAATTGAAGAAATATTTGCATTATCCATTTTATCAATTGTAGTTTCTTTAATTGTTTCTTTTGCTTTATCTGTATATGTATTATGAACTTGTTGAAATGATGAATTAATATTAGAAACTAATGGTTTATTAATTGTAGTTTCTTTTATAGTTTGTTTAGCACTATCTGTTAAATTAATATGACCTTGTTGAAATGAGGAATTAATATTTGATACTTGTGGTTTATCAATAGTTTGTTCTTTTATTGTTGTTTTAGCTTTATCTGTAAAAGTAACATGGGCTTGTTTAAATGAAGAATTAACATTAGATACTGTTGGTTTATCAATAGTTTGTTCTTTTATTGTTGTTTTAGCTTTATCTGTAAAAGTAACATGGGCTTGTTGAAATGAAGAATTTACATTAGATACTAATGGTTTATCAATAGTATTTTCTTTTATTGTTGTTTTAGCTTTATTATTTCTATCAATATAATATGATGATTGATTTATATTGGTAGCACCAGATGCTCTAATATCAGTAGATGTAGTAGCACGTTCATTTTCATAATTAGTATAACTATGAATATTAGTCATAATAGGACGAATATTAACAGCAGTAATTGCATGAGTATTATCATTTTCATAATTTTCACGTTTACTTTCAGTATAATGATATGAACTAATATCAGGACGGTTTCCTTGTACTGAATCAGTAGCTGGACCAGTATACATAGTATCATCTTCACCTCTTTGACTTTCTGCGGTATATTTACCTCTAATTGCCATAGCATTATTAACACCAGCATTTTCTACTAAATCAGAAGTTTTAGTTTCTCTATAACTAGGTAATTTATATTTTGTAATATTTGGATCAATACCACGAAATTCACCTTTTTTAATAGTTTCTAATGGTTTATTAATATAAGTAACTTTTTGATTAATTTCACTTCTTAATTGATCAACATTTCTTGGCATAACTCTAGTAATAGCATATGGTGCAGAGTTTTGATTATCAACCCCAGGTAATACACGAACACCACTTTGAAATGGTAAATTACCAAAATTATTTTTAGAACTAGGTATATATCTATTAGATAATTCTTCTGTAAATACAGGCATTCCATGTGTATATGTTAAATCACGAAATGGTTCAAAAAAAGCGTCTGTCTCTTTTTTATGTTTCCAAAAAGGACTATTACCAGTATGTTTTTGAAATCGCATACTTGCATTTTTATAATTTGCTTCAACATCTCTTTTTTTTGTAAAAGGAACCATATTATTGTGTGTAAAGTGTTCCATGTCAACAACGCCATAATGCATATTTTTGTCTTGAAAATTAGAATAACCATTTTTAAAATCTAAATCTCTTTGTAAACTATAATCAAAACCACTTTTTTTAATATTAGTTTCATTAATACATTTTGGACCCCCTACATTATCAAATTTTAAACTATCAAATTGTTGATAAAAATCAGGTGTTTGAGCTAAATTTTTTGCTTGTAATCTATCAAGTTGATGTATATTATTTTCTAAATTACTTTCATAATAATTATCTATCGTATTGTTATTATTATTATTAGTTGGTATATCTGAATAATTTTTTCCTAAATAACTTAATGTGCCTAATAATAAACCTTCCATATTATTATTAGTTACATTTTAAAATATTTTATTTTAGATTAATTTTTGTATTTTATATTAGTTTGAGTATTTATTGGTTAGAACTTTTACAAATATTATATGTTGATGGTACACTTAATTCATTTATTGGCATTACACCACCTTTTGGTAATATTTCAGATTGATCAAGTGGTGTTGCAAATTTAGGAACAAATGTATCTTTTATTCTTAATCTAGAATTCATACCAATTCTGTCTTCTTCTATTTCACATTGTGGATTAACATAAAGAAAAGGATTATAATGATAAGTAGTAGTATCCATTGATCTAAAAGCTTCTAATGGATATGTAAATCGTGTATCTTCAGGCACTAATTCATTAGCACATGTTGGTTTAACAGGATTAACATGCATATTTAAATATGAATCATTTTTACCATAATTATTATCATCTACTAATTTATTTACTCTATTTGTTAAATGTGATTCAACCTCAGTCATTGCTGACCATTCTGTATCACATTCACTATTACCAGCAGTATAAACATCAGATTTAGCATTTTTAGGACCATCATAAGAAAAACATTTAGAACAATTTTCATTATAGCCTTTAAATAACCTATAATCACCTGGTCCGACGGATCTATTTAATTTTAAATCATATGCGGTGTTATCATAATTAATTCTACTGAATGACATCTATATAATAAGATAAGAAAATTCTATATATTTTTAAATTTATTTTTTAATAGGACAACTATTTTGTCCATAAGATGTTAAATCTTTTAATCCATTATTTGTTGGTTTTACTAAGTTTGTTGGTGTTAAACTATAAATTGATTGACATGTAATTGCTGGTGTAAATTCTGCAATGGTATTTGCATTTTTTGGAAATTTTTCACTAACACATTTTGAACCTGTTCTTACTTGACCTTTTAAATCACTTTCTACATCCGCTCTAACACCAAAATCTAAATCATTAGGATATAAACCTTCTTGACATTGTTCACATGATTCATATTTTCCTCTATATAAATTATAATCTAAGGGGTCGGTACTTTGTTGTAATGTTTTAGCATAAGCGCATTGATCATAAGGTAAACGATTAAAACTCATTTTTATATATAATATATTAGAAAAAAAAGAAATTTATACTTTTATTTTTGTCATCCATTGAGAAATAATTGTCCCCAAATAATCTTCTTGTATTATTTCAGTTTTTATATATTTTTCCCAAATTTCGTCAACTATATTTTTTTTTATTTCATTTAAATCTTTTATATTTTTATTTTTTATATTTTTTATTATTAAATATTTTAATTCCAAGCTTAATATCCAATCAATCTCTAAATTAAATGGATAATTTATAAATGGTACTAAATTATAAAGTATTATTTCTAATTTATTATGTGGACATCCCAGTTTATTTTTTAATGTATATTTTATTTCTTCATCAATTATATTTAAATAGGTGGTTGATGTTGTTTCATCAAATTTATTTAATATATATTCTATATTATTTAAAAGACACTCTATTGTATTATTATTAAACCCAATTAATTCATCATTTATTAAATATTTTTTAAATTCTATTAATTTATTTTTTATTATATCTTTTTCATGATAAACTGTCGGTTCTCTAAACTCTATAATTAATTTACATAAATTTGAAATATCTATTGAATCATTAAAATTGAAATTTTTTATTTTACTATCTCGAAAATATAAATGTTTTTTCATATTTGCACCATTTTTTATTAAAAAATTAATCACATTTTGATCTTTTTCTAAACAAGCATATTCTAATAAACTATTACCATAACCATTTGGAGTATCAATTCTAGCACCTAATTTAAAACAGTATTTTAAAAATTGGGTATCTCCAAATTTTATTGCATGATGTAATATTGTTTGATTTTTATACAATTTTTTAAAATTAATTTCATTTATATTATATTTTTTTATTTCGCATAATTCGCCTTTTTCTATTGATTTAAATATTTTTATATAATCTATTTCTTCTTTTTCAGTTGGTATATCAGTTTCAATTGTATATTCTAAATATAAATTTAATAATTTACATGATTCTTGTTCTGTTTCATTTAAATTAATTTTATATATTTCTACATCTTTTCTATGTAATTTCTTTATTTTATCTAATAATACTAAGCTAGTTTTTATATATTCACATGCTTCTTCTTTATTTGTTTCAAACAATTTTTTACCTAATGTATATGTTTTATAATATTTTTTTAATAATTTTTCAACATCTGTCTCCATAATATTTTTATAATATATAATAATTATATATAAACACAATAATTATTTTTATATTAAATAATTTATTGGTGCCATACTAGATGCTTCCATTGAATAATTTATTGGTGCCATACTAGATGCTTCTAATGAATAGTTTATTGGTGCCATACTAGATGCTTCTAATGAATAGTTTATTGGTGCCATACTAGATGCTTCTAATGAATAGTTTATTGGTGCCATACTAGATGCTTCCATTGAATAATTTAATGGTGCCATACTTGATGCTTCTAATGAATAATTTATTGGTGCCATACTTGATGCTTCTAATGAATAGTTTATTGGTGCCATACTAGATGTTTCCATTGAATAATTAGTTGGTGCCATACTTGATGCATCCATTGAATAATTAGTTGGTGCCATACTTGATGCTTCTAATGAATAGTTTATCGGTGCCATACTTGATGCTTCTAATGAATAGTTTATCGGTGCCATACTAGATGCTTCCATTGAATAATTTATTGGTGCCATACTAGATGCTTCCATTGAATAATTAGTTGGTGTCATACCAGATGCTTCTAATGAATAGTTTATTGGTGTCATACTAGATGCTTCCATTGAATAATTAGTTGGTGTCATACTAGATGCTTCCATTGAATAATTAGTTGGTGTCATACTAGATGCTTCTAATGAATAGTTTATTGGTGCCATACTAGATGCTTCCATTGAATAATTTATTGGTGCCATACTAGATGCTTCCATTGAATAATTTATTGGTGCCATACTAGATGCTTCCATTGAATA
>JACCDX010141551.1_pt1 | contig 22526 bp, 39 predicted proteins | sample 7449681 | NCBI WGS metagenome assembly JACCDX01 (sample SAMN15323450, study PRJNA562643) | freshwater metagenome | isolation source: river surface water | place: USA:Blue River Watershed | collected 2017-08-18
GAGCGTATCTTTTCATCTTGATCTGGACATAGGTAAACAACAGCCCCAGCAACTAGCGCTACTGCAGCTTCAGTTCCTAGATAGGACTCTGCTACTTCAGCAACTTCAATAGCCGAAGCGCCGTCACGTAATGTGGAGCAGATTAGATAGGCGGTATCGATGATTTGTGCATCGTCTACTGCCCAGAACTCTGGACTCACTGCGCGAATTGAATCGACCATATCGTACTCATCGACAGCTGGTTCAGGTGCTTGTACTTCTACTGTCTTGGTTACTGTAGGCGCTGGCGTTGCTTCTTCAGTAGTACCGGCGCAACTAGCAACTAAAAATATTGCAAGAAAAACTACGATTATTTTTTTAATCATTGCTTACTCGAATACTTTAGTTGTAGGTCATGAAAGATTGGTGAGTCAGATTGCAAAATCTTGATGACTTTGTTCTGCTCTTTGATAACTCTGGTGAGTCTTTTGGTTTGAAACATTAGGGATGCTGATAGACCAACTAATACCCCGATAATTGCTGTAATTAAATATTCCATTTGCGTCTTAAATCTCCGATATCTTCTATTTGTTTTTCTGTTATTTTCATCATGCTTAGAATTTCTTTTTCTTGTGCGCGCAATGATTGGTACACAAGTTCATGAAACTCATCTGGTGTTAACGAGATACTTACCCCGCCAACTTGTACAAGGAATTTCTTTCCCAGGTATTTGACGTTGATCAAATCAGACCTGCTTCTTGCATCATTTCGCGCATATCATCCGGATCTGACTCTGGTTCAACCCATTCTCTAACTCCACAATTCATGCAGTAAGATTGGCCATTGCTTTCGTCTAATAAGAACTCATGATAAGTTCCACAACCCATAATTACATCTCCTTAATACGGGTAATTTACCTTGTAGCACTGACAATACTAGGTATTTGGAATCTGTCAACTATTTCGTAAAACTTTTTTATAGAACTCTACGTTAGCTTTTAACCGCTCTATATTTGGCTCTAAATTTAGCGCTATCTTGGCGTATTTCAAGGCTTCTTCGCCTTGGCCCAATTCCCATAGCGCTAGGGATAGTAGATCGTTGGCGCGCCATACGCATGTCGGATCAGCCATGTAGTCTGTGGTAACCGTCTTAGTTAGCGCTTGCATTGCTGACCATTCACACTCGTTCCAGTTTTTCATGTGATAGTGGTACTGAGCCAAAGTAGTCCAAGATTCAATTGAATTTACACACGCATCTACAGCCTTATTGAACCAAGTTCCGGCTTGATCCATGTCATTTAGATTTGCAGCTGACCAACCGGCTAGGCGATAAGTCTGCGCTAGTTCTCTATCCCAGTGATCAGGTAAAAGCTGGTTAGCTACGTCAATTACCTTTTGCCAGTCTGAATTAAAGTAATACTCTCTGGCTAAATAAACTTTCATGCGCTGGTCTTTGGGATCTTCCTCGACCGCAGCTTTTAACATCTGTAGGTACTGGCCACGCGATTTTGTATTATCTGGCCGGTGGCTTATGTAAGTTTCAATTGGACATGGGATTATTTTGGTTCCCATTGATGGCGCTATTACTTCATGAATTGGATAGATCCAGTGATAGCCATGGCGTGAGTGAACTCGATCAGCTGCCCACTGGGTTCCGGTATCCATAAATACCCAGCCTTTATTTGCGTTTTTCTTCCATTGCTTGCGCAACTTAGTAAAGAAGTCTGGCGCTGGTACTTCATCTAGATCTATTGATACACAGACATCTATGTCATCAGGTAGTAGTGACAGCGCCGTGTTACGTGCTACGTCAAATCGCCAAGGTTTGATCGATGCTTGCGCGACGTTGACACCGTTATCTCTAAGGATCTCAATCGTGCGGTCGGATGATCCGGTGTCCAACACAAACAAATAATCAGCGCCAGAACAAGCTTTAGCCCAGCGCTGTGCATGCTTTTCTTCATTTAAAGCTATCGAATAAACGGCCACCCTCATGGCCAATAGCCTACTTTACTTTCAAGCTGCTTTTGTCAATGCCTATGCCTTTACAGCAATCAGCGTAAGATTCGCAATCTTGAGTAGGGCATCCAGTTCTACAAGCCATTAGATTCCATATCTTCCTCTAGTTGCATTAAAATTCTGCAATAATTCAGAATCAGTTAATTTTCTACTATATAAATAAAAAGAAGAAATATCACCAAAGTACTGATGATTGTCAGTTCCTGGGCTAGTATTTGGGCTGTAACCACCAATTACTCCAGGACCCCTATTAAACTGAGCATTTGAATTGTTAATGCTTCCACGTATGGTTCCTGGAGTATCATTCCAACTAACAGTGTAATGCGGATTTACTGTATCCCATCTGAAATATAAACAAGCCCAAGTTGTAGTACCATTTCCAGGTATACTTGTTTGTAGGGCACCAGAATCTAAATATGCAGCACCATCATTATCATACATACCAATCCGCCAAGAACCGCTTTCAAAAATTGGCTGATGGTCACCGCCATAGGCACGTGTTAATGTTCTCCAGTCTGACGTAGAGTTTCTAACTCTAGTCCAAACCATCATTGTTATTGCACCACTCAAGGTAAAGTCGCTACCTCTTTTAGCCAATCCATATGAACCATTAAAATCCATATACCCTGGTCCACTTGAGTTGTATGCTCCAGAAACTACGTTATAATTTAATCCATTACCACTTAAGTCATACCAAACTGTTCCACTTCCTGGGTATGATGCAGTATTAAACGCTTCAAGTCTTAGTGCTAAATTAGTAGTTATTAATGAAGCAGATGATGTTAAGCCATATGCTCTTGCTGAAGCTGCAGCTCTCGAACTTAGTATAGGCATGTTATTCTTAAGCGAATCTAGTTAGTGAACCTAATACTGTATAGGTTGGCGTAGTTGCGGTTTTAATAATAGTAAATGAATATACATCGGTTGAGCTGGCATTACCCGCTGTCGGCGCTGATCCACCTTGCCATCTAACTGTAGTTGCTGAACCATCAATTTGGAATCCAGTTTGGTAATAAGCGGTAGTACCATTTGTATTCATAAAAACTACGGTTAATGCTTGACCTACTGCGAGTAAAGAATTAAGTGTTTGAGTAGAACTTCCACGAACATTTAATGTCCAGTTTGCGGTCGCATTTGCTGTGTAAAAGGTAATACCAAAATTTGGAACAAAATCAAAGTTTATAGTTCCAGTAGCTGCAGTTGCCGATACGTTTACACGTTCAAGTACTTCTTCAATACTTGTAATACCAGTTAGCGCAGCATTAGTTAACCCTGGCGCTACCTTTGGTGCATAAATACTTAAATCCTGCAGCTGAGTGGTTAGGTCCTGCCATTGAGTACCATCCCACACGCGAATTGGTTTAGCCATTGACTAATGCCTTTGCTTCTTCTTCAGTTAATCCTAGTGACATAAGTTTTGCAATACCAGAGATACGTGCTTCTTCTTTGGCAATCTGTTCGGCTTGGCGCTGTTCTGCTTCTAGTGCCATTGCTTCACGTTCTGCAATTTCTTCCGCTGTTAGTGGTCTTTCATAAGACTCACCTGTAGCAGCATCAACGATTAGTGCTTTTAGTTCTTCCATTATTATTCCTTAGTTCCTGTATCCGTAGATTCTAATATTTCCTGTTGCAGTACCAGAAGTTGTTGAAATTTTAAATCCATCAAATTGTGTTGTTCCAACAAATTTTGCACTATTCATAGCAAAACGTAAATTATTTGCACCACTCTGTCCAAAGTTTGACAACCCAGAAACCATAGTAAATTTTTGTACTTGGGGATTTAATATGTCCATTACTATAGAGCCATAAGCATTTAATGGATTGTCCATTTTAAATAATGTTATGAAATTTCTTCCACCAGAAGATTCCCAAGAGCCAGAACCTGCAGTATCTGTAACAAACCAAGAAGCTTGATTGTGATTATTTGTTGTATCATCTGCACCGTTTCTTCTTAATCTGAGAAGTAAATCTGCGTTAAGAACAGAACTTGAATCAGTATTTATTATTATCCTGTAATCTCTATAAGTTGATGTAAATATATTATCTATAGAAAGTTCACTAATAGTAGTAAAGGCTTGGTTTAGTATTAAAGTTAATCCACCTTGAGTGGCTACGTCTCTCGCTCTTGTCATAATCCCCTACTTGTATCCGTAAACTTTGATAGTGCCACCAGTAATTGTTCCTGCGCTAGGTGTGATTGTGAATCCAGTATTTGAAACAGCATTAGTATCTATGCCATTCCAAATTCCACCAGCAGTATCCTGAACCCATTGTGAAGTATGTGTTGTAGGTTTTGTTGCAAAAGGTTGAAAAATTACTGAGTTAGAATTTCCTGCAACTGTATTGTACATTCCAAAATAAGTTGAGGTTCCACCAGTACCAACATCACCACTCAATGTGGTTGATGCATAAGTTTGATAATATCCATTGCGCTTGTAAGTTGAACCAGTACTATTGTTATACTGAATACGATAAACACCTTCTTGACTGGCAGTGCCACCAGATATTGTTACAAAATAATTCTCATAACTTGAACTGAAACAGTTATTTACTACAACGCTAGATACTGCAGAACCAATAGTTACACTAGTAATTAATACCAACCCAGTAGAACTTACATTGCTCTTAGCATCAAGTAATGAGTTGGTCTGTGCCTGTGTATAAACATCAGCAACTTGGCGAGCAACAGTTCCTAGTATTTCTACTACGTCATTAGCAGCTAGCGCTGTGAGTCCGGTAATAGATGTTCCATTGGTTGCTATGTAATCTTGTCCGCGAACCTGTAATACACCGTTGATGTATACCTGCTCGTAATTAGGTGTATAACTAAGTGTTAAAGCTGTGTCATCTAATCCAGATAGAGTTGTTTCTCCGCCTACAGCAGTTTTACGCCAGCGCAAGAATTGAGATACGTCAATACTAGGTATGTCAAAATCTGCATCTATCCATAAGTCTCCTATGGATGGAGATACTGGTGCTGAATTTTGATATGCTGCAGCTGGAGCTGCAACCTCTGGTCCAAATGCTACCCATTCAGTTCCATTCCAAATGTATCCTGGTCTAGTAGTCATTATGGGAATGTCACCGTTCCTGTTCCTGCTGTAAATCTATAAACCCTAAATCCGGTACGGGTCGGTTGATCATATGTTAATCCAGCGCCAATAGTAAGTGCCGGAAGTGAGTTCGGATAAGCAATAATAACAACTCCAGAACCACCATTGCCACCAGTTGCACTTGATCCTGCGTTGTTTCTGGCTCCGCCACCGCCACCTCCGGTATTGCTGGTTCCAGCGCCACCGCCACCGCCGATTCCACCACCACCGCCACCGCCAGATCCTGCAGAAGCTCCAGGTGCGCCACCGCCACCTGCATAAGTTACTGCTGATCCAGTTATTTGACTTGTAACACCATTTCCAGCAGCTGAACTAGTTCCAGCAGCTGAAGCGCCACCGCCACCTGCTCCATTTGGATATGAAGTGTTATTACCGCCACCAAAACCTTGTCCAGTAGTACCTGATCCACCATTAACAGAACTGCCGATGTCACCACCACCACCGCCACCAGAACCACCTGTTGCAGCGCTTTTAGATCCGGCACCACCAGCACCTTGTCCGTTACCTCCATTACCTCCACCTATAGAAGTAATAGATCCAAATACTGAATTTATTCCACTAGTTTGGCTACCAATACCTCCAGAACCGCCACCACCAACTGTAATGGTGTGCGATGAACCCATTGGAGCGTTAAAAACACTTTCTGCTACTGCTCCACCACCAGACATTTCACCAGTTACAGATGAGCGGTATCCACCAGCGCCACCGCCACCGCCACCGTATGTGTATAGTCCGGAAACAGCTCCACCACCACCGCCACCGCCGGCAATTACCAAAAATTGAACAGGAATAGAAAAGGTTTTTTGAATAGCTTCATTAGCTACTTTTGCTGAATTATTCTTTTGGATTGAAAAGATATTTGATGTACTAAATTTAGTAATCATTAACTAATCTCCGAACCGAACACTCCGAAACTTAAATCTGTTGTTGATGAATATACGGTTACTACATCATTAGCACCTAAAGAAATGCCAAGTGTTAAAGCGATTGTGTCATTTGCTGGAACTCCAGCACCAAAAGCAATGTAATGTTGATTGGCTAAAACAGCACTGTTTGGTCTAATAGCAATTCTATAAGTAGCGTTAGACGCACCACGATTAGCAATCGTAATTGTAGAAATAATTGCTTGTTTTCCAGTTCCAACAGTATAAACATCAGTATTAGTAGTAGCGCTGGGAGCGCTCTGTCCTAGAACTTTATAGATATATGCCATGTTATGCTCCCATTGTTACGAACGGATGTAAATAATATTGTTCAGCTTCTGATTTCAATACGAAATCATTGCCATTTAAAGTGTAAGGTGTTCCATCTGAATCTATCCAGATGTCTCCAGTAGATGGTGTTGATGGAGCTGCTGGCTGATAAGTAACTGGAGATATTGGAGATCCAATTGGAACCCATTCAGTTCCACTCCAAATAAATCCTGGTCTAGAGATCGGCACTTTCTACCTCTTTCCAAGATAAAGTTTCTTCATCCCATATGTAGGTATTTTCCCCATCAGTAGGAATTGGAACTGGTGGTTGCCATAATAAAGTTTCTTCATCTAGTAACCATGATGGATATGGGCTGGGTGGAATAAAAGCATCGCGTTCTTCATCATAGGTATATCCAATACCCGCATAATTTACGCGGATATTTCTATTGTAAGAAGTGCGAATACAACGTTGGCCTCGGAAGTTTCCGTACCATTCTTCTGGTGTTAATCCCTCGATTAATTCGTTTTCATCTATACCTGGAATTACTTCAGTAACGATGTTATTTTCATCTAAAAATGCGTAGTGTGCCATTACCATTTTCCTAACGGGCATGTCGCAGCTTCAAGTTTTACTTTCTGTTTCATGATACATCCACATTCTTTACAAACCCCAGCAATTAAAGATGGACAATCACTGCAAATAGAAAATCTATCGTTAGCTATTTCTTCAGGGGTTCTAGGGTGTTTTGTTTTATTTAATAAATGCCATGGTTTAACGGTCATTAGCCTATGCTCACTGTTCCTGTTCCTGCTGTGAACCTATAAACTCTGAATCCAGAACGAGTAGGTTCGTCATAGGTTAATCCTGCACCAATATTAAGCGCTGGAAATGTATTTGGATAAGCGATAATCACAATACCAGAACCACCGCTAGCACCACCACCGCTAGGTTGACCGCCACCGCCATTACCTGTGTTGGCAGCTCCTGTAGAACCACCACAGCAACGACCGGCAGATCCAGTTCCACCAGTTGCGTAGGTTACAAATGATCCAGTTATGTTATTGGCTAGGCCAGATCCTCCAATGCCTTGCGCATCACCAGGAGGCACGTTACCAGGAGCGCCAGCGCCACCACCGCCACCACCAGAAGCGTAACCTCCACCAACGGTTCCAGCACCTGAAGCGCCATTGTTACCCTGGCCTGGAATACCAGTTCCGCCAGCATTAGTACCAGAAGTACCGCCACCAGAACCACCATTTTTACCGAGTCCATAACTAGTAGCGCCACCACCACCAGTAGATGTTATTGATCCAAATGTTGAGTCAACTCCGTTGGTATCTCCACCGCCACCAGCACCTACAGTAACTGTGTAAGGCGTTGCAGTTGAAAGAGTTATGGTTGATGTTCGCATACCACCAGCACCACCACCGCCACCGGCAGATCCACAACAACCTCCAGCGCCACCGCCACCGCCGGCAACAACAAGATATTCGGATGGAACCGAAATAATTCTTGACATGGCCGTATTTTTTACGGAGTTATTGGAGAAAAACCTTACAGCCATTAACTAATCTCCGAGCCGAATACTCCAAAAGATAGATTTGCATTTGACGCATAAACAGTTATTACATCAGTAGCGCCTAAAGATAGACCTAAAGTTAAAGGAGTGGTGTCATTTCCAGCTACCACGACATCGTAAGCAATGTAATGCTGGTTATCTAAAGTTGCACCAGCTTTACGTAAAGCAATTCGATAACTTGCTGATGTAGTACCACGATTTGAAATAGTAATTGTAGATACAACTACTTGCTTTCCTGAACTTACTGTAAAAATATCAGTGTTAGTGGTAGCACTAGGCGCTGATTGAGCTAGGATTTTGTATTCTGTTGCCATTAGGCTCCCATCAATAAGAATGAGTCGAGTGGTTTAGGTGCGTATTGTTCTACGTATCCCTGTATAGCAGAAATTAGTACATAATCGTTTTGATTTAAAGTACTTCCTGCAGCATCTGAATCTACCCAAACTTGTCCAATATTGGGAGTAGATGGCGCTGTAGTTTGGTATACCGCTCCGGCAATATCGGTCCATTCAGTGTCATAGTCAGTTGTTGAAGCTTTAGCTAAAACTTGTCCGGTATTACCACCAGCTGCAACCCCTGGACCAGTTGGACCGGTTGCTCCAGTTGGTCCAGTAGGACCGGTAGGACCTATCTCTCCTGTAGCGCCGGTAGCACCTGTAGGTCCGGTAGCTCCGGTTGGGCCAGTAGGCCCAGTGTCACCTGTGGCTCCAGTCGGACCGGTTGGACCGGTATCACCAGTAGCACCTGTCGGTCCAGTTGCTCCCGTAGGTCCGGTTGGTCCTGTGTCTCCCTGTGGTCCAGTAGGACCAGTTGGGCCGGTTGGGCCGGTTGGACCTGGAACTGTAGAGTCTGCGCCAGTAGCACCAGTTGGTCCTGTAGGTCCTGTCGCTCCTATAGGTCCTGTAGGGCCAGTCGGACCAGTATCTCCTGTAGGACCAGTTGGACCAGTAACGCCTTGGATACCTTGTATACCTTGATCGCCTTGTGGACCAGTAGGACCAGTGGCTCCTGTTGCTCCAGTAGGACCAGTGGCTCCTGTTGCACCTGTTGGGCCTGTGGCTCCAGTAGGCCCGATAACACCTTGCTCACCAGTATTTCCAGTTGGTCCGGTTGCACCTGTTGGGCCTGTAGCTCCAGTAGCACCGGTAGCGCCAGTAGGACCTACCGCACCTTGAGGTCCACCAAAGCCAGCTTCAACGACTACTTCCTGTGGAATAGTTTCCGCTGGATCATTAATAAAAACACTAGCTGCGGTTTCATTAACGATGATGTTGTAATTGGTCATCGAGTTACCTCTGGAGTTACAGCGATTGAACCTTCGATAATTCGATAAACTTCTCCGCCACCAGATACAAGTTCTAGGTCATAAACTAAAGAATTTTGCGCTATAGCAGCTGTTTCTGCAGCTGTAAGACTTAGGGTAATAGTTCCCTGACTTCCACCAAGAGTGATCTTTCCATTTCCAGTAGTTAGATCTAATACCACTGTTGATGAATTAACTGCTGGCCTAGCTTGCATCCTTGCGGTATAACCGGTCAGGTTCACTGGAGTGTTACCGATTTTGTAGGTCATTTGCCGAGTAAAGGTTGAGCCTTTAGGCATGACCATATCGTAATTGCCAGGGATCATTGTACCTCGTTTAAAAAGCGCTTAACCTCAATGATACCGAAATTAATCAGTCTTTTTTGCTTTCAGATCTGCAGCACATGATCTGCATGGGCGTTCAAATTTGTGAGTTTTACACACATCTGGTTTTGGTCGGGTCGCAGGGGGTTTGGGGGTTTTATCTAGTTCTTTATCTAAGTCTTTTAATAGAGTGCGCTTACCGGAGTTCGGGTTCCCGACGTTCGGAAACCGCACTTCGGTGGCCGACTTATCCACAGATTTATCCACAGAAAATGCTTGGTTATCCACAAGGTTATCCACAGGGGCATCGAACACGTAAGACTCAGTAACCCACTGTCCGCGCTCATTCTGCTTTCTCTGGCGTTTTAAATATCCGTGGTCCTCCAACTCGGTCAGCGCTGTTAAAATCGCTCTACGGCCTTCTCTGCCCTCATGAGCTAGATCCCACGCGGAACATCGCCAGTTATCTGGCCGAGACAGAATGTTGGCTAATACACCTCTAGCGCGAAAGCTTAGGCGCTCATCTTGTAATACTTCATTGCGAATGATCGCGAATTTATTTTGCGGTCTTTGCGCTCTAACTATTGTCATTTTACCCACTTCGATTTCTTAACTATTGAATTGCTATTACCGTACTTGTGGTACGTCTTAAAAGGTTTCTTATTCTTTATCAGAGCGTCAAGCGTACGCTCCGGATCCGGTATTGGTGCAGCTGGAAATGGCCGGCAGTCATCACAGAATGATCCCCTAGGATATGGTCGACCTGGCCCGCAACAAACAATACAGATTACTTCGCGACCCATACACCATCTTCAAGTTCCCATCCCATTCGATTGGGCGGAACACATTGACGATCATGCCAGTGCCAAGTAGTTACGGTCTCTAAAGTTTCGTGACAGCGCTGGCAATGCCAGTTTTCAGCCCAATAAGATTTTTTACAACCACGACATCTAAGCCATGGCGCTTTTTCTTTTCCAGAAATTCTATTGTCAATCATTCTGGATCTCCTTTAGCATCTCTAAAAATTGTTTACCAGACATGGTTACAAACCAGTCCTCGGCACTACCTTTACCTTTACGCCTATGCCAAACTACGCCATAATCGGCCTTGGCATTAATGCGTTCATCTTCAGCTTCTTCAACCCAACCAGATAATTTTCCAGCGTAAGAGTCATGGAATTTTACTTCAAATACCCATCCAGGAATACCGGTAATGTCACCTTTGTCATTAATTCCATTTAATGCGCGACGCTCAGCATATTTAAATCCAGCGCGCTGTAAAGCTTCTACAACTAGATTCTCACCGCGAGTTCCCTTAGATCGTTGCTTGCTCATGCATACCCGAATCTAAAAGAGTTAATACCGTGAAGCATGGGTATCCAGATCCACATATAGAACATGTTTTACCCCAATCATGTATAACTGATTCATGTAAATCTAATGTTTCTTGAATCACTTTCCACAACCTATAAGTTGTATAGAAATGCCAAGCGCAACCAAGAGCAATGACCGCTAGTAAAAATATAATCACTAGTCGTTCCTATCTATGTAAAGGATTAGCGCCAGTAATCCTACCAGCGCTAACCCGATAACAATTTCCATTAGAACGGAGCGTTTTCAGCCTGATCTGCTACCCAAGCATCGTCGATAGCAGCGCCAAGCGTAGTAAGTCCACGCTCAACTTTGTTCTTTGGTGTTGCCTTAGCTAGCCTTGCAGCTTGATTAATAAGTGAAGGACCAATGTCATCGGCGATTAATTCGTAAGCCAATCCTTTGGTTCCATCTGCTTTTTCATAGCTACGAGACTTTAACTTGCCATGAGCAATAATCTTTGAACCCTTTGCTAAAGATTCAGCTGCGTTCTCAGCCAATTGTCGCCAAGCAATTACATCAAGCCACATGGTATCGCTATCCGCCCAAGTACCATCTGCTTGTTTTACCCGATCACTAATAGCAACGCGCAGTTTTACCATTGCAGTGCCATTTGCCGTGAACTTCAACTCAGGATCCGCTCCCAAATTTCCACTTATCGTTATCATTATTTCTCCCATGAGTTTTTCATTAAGCCCTCAGCTTTTGCTTCAAGCGGGTGTGTAGTTACCCAGTGATGACAGGCATGACAGAGCGCCACACAATTCTCAGGATCAAGGATTGAACCACCTCTAGCCCGAGTTTTTATCTCATGTACTTCTGTAGCCCGATTACCACAGCGTACACAAGAAGCATCTTCTAATATCTCAGCGACTAATCTCCGGCGCTGAATATATGTTCTAGCCATTTTTTTAGATCGATAACGCATTTACTTTCCTCTTTAAAGCTTCGCCCATTCCACCAGTTCCAGGAAATAAATCAATTAGTTCATCATGATCTGGATCAAACTGCAAAAGGTTAAGGATGTAATCATTGAAATCATCTGGCTTACATCCGTAGAATCCTTTTTTCATGGCGATCCTACCGCTATGCCAGTTCCGAACCATAGGTTTTACTGGCGTGTCTTTTCTCCCACCGCGCCAGATTATTGGCTCCCAAGCATATTGAATAGCTACGTTCACTCTTATTTGGTGATAAGTCTTAGCCCAAATAGCAATACGAACATCATTGGGGCAGAAATCTAAATACATTTTTAGCGATGGTTCACTGAGAGACACAGCCCAGCCATCAGGAAATTCATCCATTAGCCGAGCAATTAAATCTTGATGTGCTTTTGGATCATCCCAAATCAAGGCATCCGGATGGTAGTCAACGTATTTTTTTCCCATACCAAAATATGGCGGATCAGCATAAGCAAACTTCATTTCTTTTTGCAGCTACATTCTATTAATTCCAAACAATCTACACAGACCATTTGAGTACCATCATCGTTCCCACAATTTACACAACTCATAAGCGAGATCCTATCCATTCAATTACATTTACAGTTACTGCATTACCCATTTGTTTATACCTATGAGTGTCTGCTTGAGATCCAGTCCAGTTGTCCGGAAATCCCTGTAGGCGCTCACACTCTAGCGGGGTGAGTCTACGAACCTTAACACCATCAGCAAACATCGGCATGTTATTACCACCGGTTCCGTAGTAAGCAGCTACAGTCGGCGCTATTTTTGAATCATGTAATCTAACAACTTCATCAAACCTAGGACTAAATACAACTACAGAATCATCTGGTCGCTTGTGCATTGAAGCATTGAGTGTTTTAACACCTAAGTCGTAGTCTGCGTATCCTGATTGACCATAGACCGCAAAGCTTTCTCCAGTAGCTCTGGAAGTGTCTTTTGCCTGTTTTCTGCTCGGCGCAATACTCCAGCTGCTGTCACTTTGCTCAGCAAGTACCGATCTGAAACCTCTTTTTGTAGTACTTGCGACAATGAAGATTCTTCTGCGTCGTTGGGGTACTCCGAAGAATTGCGAATCAAGCACACGCCACTCGATGTTGCTATACCCTGCGTCGGCCAATTCAGTGAGGACTGTTCCGAAATCGCGACCTTGATTTGATGTAAGTAATCCTGGCACATTCTCCAAGATGACAGTTTCTGCCTTGACGTGCGTTGCGAAAGATAGTGCATCGAAGAATAATCCAGATCTGCTTCCAGCCAATCCAGTTCTTCTCCCAGCGACACTAAGGTCTTGGCAGGGGAATCCTCCGACAACGGTGTCAACGTTTCCTGATAATCCAATTTCATCAGCCCAATCTTTTGCTGTAGTTACATCATCATGTTTTGGTACATCCGGCCAGTGTTCTTCAAGCACTGCTCTAGCATTTAAATCGATCTCAACCTGTCCAACACAAACATGTCCGGCGCGCTCAAGTCCTAAGTCAAATCCACCAACACCAGCGAATAGACTTACAAATTTCATTTTTCCCAGCCAGGTAACATTCGAACATCAATGCGATCATAAGAGCCATCTTCGCGATTTACAGTTATCCAGCGAACAGCAATACCATCTTCAGTAAAACCATTCGCATCAGCAAGTAAAACTTTCGCTTGTTCTTTAATGCGCTTGTTTTCTTGTTCTAACTGGTGTGATTCCATATAAACGCGAGCTGCTTGAGCCACTTCACCAAGTAAAGCTTCACCTTGTAGCTCATCACTGCGACACGTGGAGTAATAAGGACAGAATGATCGACACATCTCTCGAGGCCAATCTTTAGATGCTTCCTCATTATGTTGAACTGCGTAGATAACATCAGAGATCCAATCACTAGCGCTGTTAATTATTTCCTCATCAAAACGCTGTTGATAGACAAATGGTTCATTGTGTTTACCTGAACGATCTACATAACAGATTCGAACAATAGGATTTGGTTTTAGGATTTCAGCCTGAACTAAACCAAGAGCATATAGATGAACTTGACGCAAATGTGCTTCATCAACTCCAACACGCCGACGATAATCTAAATCACTAACAGTTTTAAAGTCAGTAACAGAGTTTTCTTCTGGATCAACTTCATCAGCATGGCCAACCATGGTCGCACCGTTAGGTAATTCAATCTCTACATCTATCTCATGAAGTAAATGCGGATACTTGCTACCTCTAGCGCGCTCTAATCCTTGGTGGATAAACGTTCCAATAATCGCAGCTGAGTTAGATTTGCGATCAGTCATTGGAGTTCCAATTACAATATGGCGCGCACGTTCACGGCAGACCATATCCGATGGACCAATAATTCCGCTTACTGATTGCTGTGATCTTGCAGATTGCTCATCGCGTTCTGCTAGATCTAACCAAAATTTAGTTGCATACTCATTCGCTTCCATTAAATTCCCTTTTTATTAATTAATATCTGGTGGCAATGTTCGCATTTTGGCGCTAACTCATATTCAAGTTTTGCTACTCTGTCAAACAATTCCCGAATATATCTATCAAAATGTTCATATTCAGAACGATAGTTATCAATTAATTTAATTTTTCTTTCATATGTTCTTTTTTTGATAAACATTATTTTTCGCTAACTTTGACATTGCGCTCACGTAATACTTGCTTGATCCCGCCATTTTCCATTACTACTTCTGGCTTAGGTTCTACTGGATTTTCATCGATCACTGCGCGAACTACAGCACCGGTACTTCCGTTATTGTAAAGCGATAGACCGAATTGATCACCCAAGTTAATAGCGCAACGCTTAAAAGCTTGTGACTCAGCAGTCTTGATTGCCATGTCATGAGCATCAGCGCGCGATGGATTATTAGTTGAATCTCCAACTGCAGCTTCTGTATAAACTGCTTCTTCATAATCAGAGTTACGAATTGATAACTTAACTGTAGCGCGGTAGGCGACAGTCCAAACTGTTTTACCGGTCTTTTCAGACTTGCTTTCAGTTTCAAAGATTAGTTCAAGATCAACTAACTCTGAACTCCAGTTACAGAAATCAAATATCCGGATTAAATGAGCGCGAACATCGTAGGCCTCTAAATGGGAAAAACCTTTACCATCTTTGCCAACACGACTAGGGTTAATACCTTTTAATAATTGCTCACGTTGTTTAGCAGAAATCTTCATACTGTTACCTCATCCAAAGAGTAGGCCATCTTTAGAGCCTGTAGCGCTGATTCTCGATCAATGGTTGATAACAAGAAAAGAACATCATCTAGTTTTACTCCAGAGTGATGGCCTAAGATCGCCTTGTATACACCGAAAAGAATCTGCATTTCTTCTAGCTCAAATTCTTTTTCGCACAAAGCTTCTTCGCGCAGGTTGTCTAAATCAATCTGCCCCTCAAGAGATGAGGTCATTAATAAGTGTTTAGCTGCGCGCTGTCTGCGCTCTAAACTTTCTTGCACTAACGTCGTTTCCATACTACTGCTCCTAAAGCATCTCCAGTAACCTGAGTTACTAACCTCAAAAATACAGGAAAACGCCGACATGTCAATTTGCTTTACGGGTGTGTCGCCACCAAAATAAGGACATGGACTTACACAACTACTTACTAATAGACGACCCACTGGAAAGATTGCGCGTAATCAATGAGAAAATTCGGGTAAATCAGGCTGAAATTATCAACTTATCCCCAGTTAGAAATGCAGCTTTAATTGAGTGCCATGAGGCCGGAATAGATCCAAAAGTTATTTGCGAGACGGCTGGATTCACCATGGCGCGAATGAGAAATATCTTTAGGGAAATAAATTACAAACCAAAAGTTAGCTACGCCTATAAGCGCAAGGCTACGCAGTTTAAACCGGTTAGCGAATATTAATTAACGGTAAATCCGTAGCGCTTGCCAAGTTCAATTAGCGATGAACGACCTGGCTTACCATCAGCAGATGATCCACGGTATCCAAGGCTTTCCTGCCAACGCTTGTAAGCAGCTGTAGTCTGTGGACCAAATTTTCCATTAGGTGTAAAGCTTGCGCCAACAATATCTACTAGCGCTGATTGGACTACTTTTACATCTTCAGGGTTGCCTTTTACTAATCCAGCGAAAGATACAACCTTGGTTGGTTTATTAGTTTTAGGAACTACTACAGCAGCTACCTTGGCTGCAACGCTAGGCTTTTTCACTACCGGAGCGTTAGGATCCACAATTCCAGGAATAGTAAGAATTGGGTGAGCCACGTCATTTCCATAACGGAATGGAGCAATGCGAGTTTCTAGGTGAAGATGTGGACCTGTGGAGTTTCCGGTATTACCAGATAAACCAATTTGCTGTCCAGCCTTTACTGCCTGGCCATTAGCAACTTCTTGCTTAGACATGTGGCAGAACCAGTCCTCGTACTTAACGCCATTATGAGTGTAAGCAACCACGACTACTAGGCCGTAAGACTTGTCATTTAAAAGCTTTACAGTGCCGTCAGCGACCGCAAATAATGGAGTGCCTACTGGCATACCAAAATCAATTCCGGTGTGTCGTTTTGCCTTATAGCGCGTATTTGGGCGACCCCAAGGCTGAGTTACCCTAGGGTTTTTAACTGGAGCAGTCATTAGGAGTCTGAATCTCCACCGGCTTGTTCAGCGAAAGCAGCGTTGATCTCATCGTCAGATAGTTCGCCGTCTTTCATGTAAGCCTTTGATAGTTCCTCTAGAACTTCAAGGATGCCTACGCCAGCTGCAATGGCAGCGTTCTTTAGAGGCTCAACCCCAGCAACAGAACCAATAGCCAATACACCGGAAACCTTAAGGATGGTCATAGCTGCCATGCGCTTTAAGATTTGCTTCACTTGAAACAGAGTCATTTAAATCCTTTTACTTGACGTAATTAATCAATTTTACCAAATAAAAAACCGGACTGCGCTTCCCCCACAGTCCGGTTTCTTTGAGATGACCTTATAGGTCTACGGCCTCCTTTGCAAGCCCAATGTAGGCTGCACCATCGACCCATGAATCATCCCAAGATGGATCTTGATTGGCACGTACTATTTTCAGCATTGCCATCATAGATTGAACTTTATACGGCGGTATCGGTTCGCCTAGACCTAGTAGCGCTGACCACGCCATACCTACGCGACGCGCGGTTTCCGTAGCATTTCCGTAGGTATCTTCACGATCACCAACAATTAGATCTCCGGCTCTTTCGAATACATCAAAAGCTTTTTCGTACATCACAACACCTCCATGTCGCTCCAATAGCGCTTATCATGCTGGCCAACAAGCATGGTTAGCGTTCCTGGTGTCGACCATACACCTGCCATGTCGAGGAACCATTTTGACCCCCCATCCAAAGACGGGCATTGCCATCTCCACCAAGGACCCATGTCCTCGCCTTTAACGTGATGCTTATGCGCTGTGAACCAGAGTTTAGGCTCAGTTCCATGTTCCCGCAACAAACGAATTGATTGCGCTCTTAACCAATCGATCTCTTTGCCGGAAATCTTGTGACCATGCGCGAAAGCAACCGGTACACCTGAGATCTCATGTTGGATCGTCATTTCATCGTGAGGTATTACCCACTTGTCTACATATTCAGATCCAGCAAAGATTCGTTTCAAAGTGTCAGCCAAGAATCCATCAGCGCTGTCGCTGTCAGATGTAACTTGTTTTCCACCACGACGCATCCACTCACCATGATTACTAATCACAGATAGGAAAGTTGTGTGATCAGTTAATGGTGAAAGTGTTTTGATTCCCTGAGTCCAAAGATCTAGCGCCAGTAGTAACTGTTCGCGCTGAGTAAGTTCTACGGTAAATAATTGGGAAGCGTAATTACCATCGCAGCCCTCAACTGGATCACCCATATTAGCTATGACTAATCCCTCGATGTTTTTGCCTAGTTTCTTCAGTTGCTTGATGCGCTGCTCTGTCTTTTCAAGTGATTGCTCAACCCTTTCGATCGTGGCTATGACACCACCACCAGCGCTCTTGCCCAGTTGCCAGTCAGCCCAATTAACCACGAAGCTGCAAGGCTCACCAAGTCCGGTTCCTAAAGTACGTTTTAAAGGCTTAAAACCCTGTACACGGGCGCGATAGGAGTCGAACTCATCCTGAGATACCCCAGCACTCTTTTTACGCCTAAAAATGGCCTTATAGGAGTACATCCATACAATGTCGCGATCGCCGTTTTCTAGGCGTTTTGACTGTTGCCACTTGGACATTCGGACCTTATCGCCGTCTACTTCAAAGACATTGGGATCTAACCCAAACCCTTTTAGTACCGGACCCCAGTCATCAGCAATAGGTTGCTCTAGTCCACCGGTAGTAAATTCACCACCATCTATGCCCATCTCAAGATAACTCTTAGGGGCATTTTCTTCAGTTATATTTTGAATTTTATCTTCTAGGCTCATTATTTCTCCAGATGATTCTGTCGATGGCGGTAAACAGAATTAGACGAAACATCATGACCCTCACTTTTGAGAACTTCTGATATTTGTCTGTCTGTAATTCGAGATGGACTATCCACTGGAATTTTTAACGCATCGTTTAAAGCGCTAGCATCAGCCTCAGATAATTGAGAAAGTGTAAAGCATACAGCGCAACGTGATTTATTTGTTATTGGTTCTACATTCTTAAGTTTGTCTGCTAGAGACATAACACCTCCATGTTTGAATGTCACCTGACACTCTATTACATGAATAGTTATTTTTTGCGCAACAACTCGATAATTAAATCAACTTTTGATTCCGTGTCTTGCTGGCGTTTTTCTACTTTATCCAGCTTTTTAGCAACATCTGGGAGGCTTAATCCTCCGTTTGAATCAGGTTGTATCTGGCGTGTCGCTTCTTTAATTTCCCTACGTAGCGGATCAAAAATCAAATATTTTCCAACTCCAGTCGCGACAGCTGCAATACCTAGTATAAGCCCGACTATTGTCTCGGCATTAGTTAACGCGCTCATTAGTGTTTTATGATGAAGTTAACAACTGTCGATGGTTGCATATTTGGATGTGCTTGAGTAACTCCACCACTTCCACCTGCGTAACCAATTGTTGTATTCGCTTGTGGATTATTACCTAAAGGCGAATATGCAGTTCCTTGAGTTACGTTATCTGCAACGTGGCCAGTACCAACAACTTGTCCTGGATCCAGTGAGTGATTGTGATAAGGCATTTGCTCTGCTGTAAGAGTTACTGTTTCCGTACCGGTAGTAGCACCAATAGTATTGCGATTAGTTAATCCAGCACCTTGGCCATAACCAATTGGAGCGCGACCGCGTAGATCTGGAACGTTAGCACCAACAACAGCAGCTAGCGCTGTATAACCTGTGGTTGATTGACCATTACACAATAACCAACCAGTAGGAGGATTAGTTCCGCCGTACATAACAATTGTTCCAACTGGCATAGAGTTTGGAATTGTTACGTTGACTATTGTGTCTAATTGAGTCTGAATGGCAGAAGTAACGCCATCTACATAATTTAATTCTGTAGTGCTGGCAGTAACACCATCAAGAAGATTTAATTCTGCAGTCGATAAAGTCGCACCATCTAAAATATTTAGTTCAGCAGCTGAGGCAGTAAGCGCTGTAGCACCGTTAATTTTAGGGGTAGTTAAAGTCTTATTTGTAAGAGTCTGTTCAGCGCTAACGCCAACTACTGCGCCACCGCTAGTTCCACCAGGACCTGCAGTTGCAAGGCCATGTACGTTACTTACAGAGTTGATGTGAGAATTGGCTTCATCAGCATCGGTAGCAGACCATGATGGCCATACAGTTGCTCCGGTTGAGTGATTACTTTCAGTTGTTCCATCAGCACCACGACCACCACTGGCTACAGTGACAGTAGTTCCAGCACGGCTTGAACATAGAATACGTTCTTCTTGCGCTGTGCCACCATCAATAGTCACCCAGAAGTTATAGCCCTCAGCGCCATCTGGCCAGTCATTGCCAGCCACCGCTACGGTGAAAGAAAGATCTCCAATAGAAAAGTCAGCAGATAAGGTAGTTGGCTTACCTGCCATATATTCTCTACGTGCCATTTAGTGCCTCACTGAATTTCTCTTAGGATTGCTACAAAGGTTCCTTGGAAACCAGTAACGCCGGAACGCTTCTCTGGCAACCATTGATAATCATCCATTACAACTGTATAGGAAACTTCACCCTCTTGGTAGACAAAAGGCAGTTGGCGCTTATGTAGACCGATTAAGAAAGTGAAATCTTTTCCTGGATCTCCAGACCAGTCGCGATCAGCGACGTTTACTGAATCAAATAGAAGTATTGGAACTGAGAATTTACTTACGCGCTTAGGCGCTGGGTAAGAGCGAAGAAGAACACCGGTGCAGGTTATGTTAGCGCCGGTAACTGGTTCATCAGCAATATCGCCAAAAGTAACTCGAACTTCAAAGTTGCGACCTTGTCGACCTACGAAGAAGTCTCCAGTGTGCGTTGATCCATCTTGCTTTACTTCGCCAGCAACTGAATAGGCTCCGCCATCTACCGCGTAAGAAAGCTTCATGGTATTGCCAACAGATAAAGCTTCTAAGCGACCATCTAGAAAAGCTGCGTACTTATTGTCAATAATTCCATGAGAGATTAAGCCAGTTTCTAATGTGGCTATTTTTACCTTTGTTGTTCCTTCGGAAAAGATTCCCTCGCCAGCAACAGCAAAAACCATTTTATTTTGAAATTCAACTACTGATCTAACATCACCTTGTACTGGATCTGCAGCTATTGGAGTAGCACCATTAGTTTCTAGCTCAGGCCACCCCGCCATGAGATCACTTGAATAAGCCGGAGTAAGAGTACTAGTAAATTCAGCAAGATCCATTCTCCCAAGACCCGAAGAATATTCGTCGTAATTTCCCCATCCGAAGTATACAAATCGATCTTGTCCTCTCGTATCGTAAACAGGCTGACCAGTTTCGATTAATCCACCAATTGTGATGTAGCCATTTGAATCGGTGTTAGCAAAGCGAACGCCTTTGTTACTTCCGATAATTAAGTAACCAAGATAGGAACCAAGGTGAGTTACGATTTCGCCATCTGGAAGTTCACCGGCAACAATTCCAGCGCCTAAGTTTGTACCTTCATTTGTAAGAGTTACTTTGTAAATAGTTGACTTATCGCCTAAGTAGCCACCAAAGTATAAATATCCACCAACACCAGTAGCGCCAGTCCAGTTGATACCTAAGTTGCTTTTATCAATAACAATTCTTGTAGCGCCGTTGGATTCAATTTCGTAAAGAATTCCGTTAGTAGCAGATGAAAATAATTTTCCTTTGCGGATACCAACACCAAACCAAGTGCCAGATGGAGAAGTAGGCGCATTAGCAAATGATGTAGCGGAAGTTGAAGTATTAGTTGTTTTCCAAATAGCGCTAGGGTAGGCAATGAAAACATTCTTGCCATCTGAATCAATATAAGAAATATCAGAACCTGTTGGAGTTCCGGTTACTTTGGTCCAAGTCCAAGCACCAGATCCACCAGTTGTGTAATAAACCGAATCACCGTTGAAAGCATAAAGACGAGTACCAGCAGTTGTAAGGCCAACCCACTGACTAGTAGTTTCACCAATGTTATGGCGCACTACATCGTTTAGAGGTTTTAATTCACCCTTATCCCAAACGTTCATTCCCTTTGATGATCTAAACCTATAAGGACTAGAAGTTTCACGATCAGCATGAGTTTGTCCAGCGCCTTGATGCCATGAATCAAAAGATCTACGCCAAAAGATTTCAGGGCTTACAGAAGATTCACCAGCGCTACGAGCGTTGTCAGCCTGTGTACGAAGTAAAGCTACTGAATCACGGCGATAAAGATTGCCACCCATAGGGTTAGCTAGATCTAATGCGTAAGGCTTACCGTCTAATGCGATTGGGAAAATAGATGGAACTAAATCGTTTACAGATACATCTGAAGTATTTAAGGCAGCGCCAAAGTAAGCGCCTAAACTAAGACCGTAATTAGCGTTTACCACTAGGCATCCTTAATAGCTGGATAGAACGCATCTAGGCGCTGTTTTTCAGCCTCAATTCTTTGCATGCGCAGTCTTTGTAAACCTTTAACGGAATCAATTGAAGTACCTGGAGCAACTTCAGCAGCTCGACGTGGATCACCTTGAGATTCGATAAATGTACGTTTGATGTCGCGACCAGCCATCAAAGAAATAGCTGCGCCTAATGGTGGAAGATCCCAAGCAGTCTTAGGTAGTCCAGTTGCAGCTTTAGAAGAATAAGATCCGGCTAAAGTTCCAAAACCTTTTTTGTAGGTTAAGTGAACACGATCGCCATTACTGAATGTGCTGTCGTACAAGAATAGTGCCATTCCTGAAGCGAATCCTTCGTCGCCAGTTGGAGCGCCTTTTAGGATGCGGTATTTATGACTTGGAATACGTGGCCAGTCCTTGTAGTTGTTGTCACCCTCGATGCGCAACTCAATTGGGGAAATAATGTTATAGGCAGTGGATAGGTCATAACCGGTTAGGGAAGTATCAAAAGTCAGTTCTGCTGTAGCAACTTGGAATAGGCCATTGCTAGGTGAGCATAGGTCATTTAAATCATCATTTAATGCGCGAAGAATTTGAGCATCTGTGAATCTAGGAGCAACCCGAACTATAGATCCCAAGGGTAAATCTTGGTCAACTGTGTTATCCCAGCCAGCTTGAACAGTGGCGGTCTTTAGGTTGGCGTTGATTTCCCAGACATAGAAA
>JACCDX010201396.1_pt1 | contig 22520 bp, 19 predicted proteins | sample 7449681 | NCBI WGS metagenome assembly JACCDX01 (sample SAMN15323450, study PRJNA562643) | freshwater metagenome | isolation source: river surface water | place: USA:Blue River Watershed | collected 2017-08-18
AATCAAGTCGCTGTTGGTTTTGTGGTGGGTCTATCCTATAGCAACCCATACCTCAGCCCCTTTGAAGAATTCCAACGTTACAAAACACACCCAAGCATTCGTCGCTTCTTCGAAGGCGGCAAACGCATTGGTTATGGCGCACGCGTGATCACAGCTGGTGGCTTAAATAGCCTACCAAAAACTGTGTTCCCAGGTGGCGCACTAATTGGATGTGATGCAGGCTTTTTAAATGCATCTCGTATTAAAGGTAGTCACGCTGCCATCAAGACTGGCATGCTAGCTGCAGAAGCAGCCTTCAATGCAGTGACAGCTAACCGCTCAGGCGATGAGTTAACTGCATACCCAGCCGCTTTTGAAAAGAGTTGGCTACACACAGAACTCAAAAAAGCACGTAACTTCAAACCATGGATGGGTAAAGGTTTGTACTTAGGCACATTGATGGTGGGTATTGAACAAAAGTTATTGGGCGGCAACGTACCTTGGACTATTCATACAAAATTTGCCGATCATGAGTATTTAAAACCAGCGGCTCAATGTGAAAAAATTGAGTATCCAAAACCTGATGGAAAAATTACTTTTGATCGATTGTCTTCAGTATTTATTTCAAATACGAATCATGAAGAGAATCAGCCTGCTCACCTTACGCTCAACAACCCAGTAGTACCGGTGGTGACCAATTTAGCTGTCTTTGATGGCCCAGAACAACGTTACTGCCCTGCTGGGGTTTATGAGTTTGTGGATGGCGATGCTGGCAAACAATTACAGATCAATGCGCAAAACTGCGTGCATTGCAAAACCTGTGATATCAAAGACCCCACTCAAAACATTGTTTGGCTGAACCCTGAAGGAACAGGCGGCCCCAATTACTCAGGAATGTAACTTTTATACTTTATTTTTTAGTCTTGTTGAATTGTTTGTTTGATTAACTATTTTTTAAACAGAGGTATATATGTCAGGTCATGGTCACGTTGATCCAAGCAATAAAAAGATTGCGCTGTTGATTTCTATTTTGGCTTTGCTATTAGCCATCAGCGAAACGATGAGTAAGGCATACCAAACAGAAGTTCTAACCAAACAAATTGAAGCATCTAATTTATGGTCTTTCTTCCAGGCAAAAACGATTCGTTCTACTGCCACAAAATTAACCATCGAAACCACCCAACTAACTGGCAAAGTATCTGATCCAAAGACTGCAGCAGCACTTGAGAAATGGGATGCCGCAGCCAAGCGCTACGACTCAGAACCTGAAACTGGCGAAGGTCGCAAAGAATTAGCTGCCAAAGCCAAACAAGCTGAAGCAACCCGTGATCTTTACATGCACAAATATCATTTCTTAGAAATTGCCTCAGGCATCTTACAAGTGGCGATTGTGTTGGCTTCAGCCACCATCATCACTGGCGTGAGTCTTTTGAGTGTTTTAGCTGGCGGTCTTGGTGTTATTTCTTTGGTGCTAAGTGGCTTGGGTATTTTTGCCCCAACACTGATTCATCTTTAATCACTCAATCTCAACAGAACTAGGTGCTTAGTTAGCCATGCATAAAAAAATACTGCTTACTTTTATGCTGGCCTCTGCATTGCTTGGCACAAGCCATGCCAAAGAACTGTCCTTTACAGCCATTGGTGATCAGCCCTACTTTAGCAACGAGGCATTTAGACAGTTGATCACTGGCATCAATCAACATCCTAGATCAAAGTTCACTATCCATGTGGGTGACATTAAAAATGGTGCCAGCCTTTGCTCGGATGAAACATTTCTAGAGGTTAAGAAACTGTTTGATGGCTTTGAGAAACCATTGGTGTTCACGCCTGGGGATAATGAGTGGACCGACTGCCATCGCCCATCTAATGGCTCATATCAACAGTCTGAGAGACTTGAAAAAGTTAGATCTGTATTTTTTCAAGAAGGTAAGAGTCTTGGGCAACAAACTCTTCGACTTGAGAATCAATCTAAGTTAATGCCCAAGTACCGCTCTTATATTGAGAATGCACGCTGGGCAGATCAAGATGTTTTGTTTGTCACGATTCATCAAGTGGGCTCCAACAATAACTTGGACCACCAAGTTCCTGGTGCAATTGCTGAGTATCAAGCGCGCAATGCTGCCAACATGGCCTGGCTAAAGGATAGCTTTAAAGTAGCGAAGCACAAGAAATACGCTGCCATCGTCATTGCGATGCAATCAGATATTTTTGACCCAAGAGTGCCTGCAGAATCAGGATTCAAAGATTTCATCCAGACCATATCCAAGCTCTCAGCCTCATTTAAAAAACCAGTGTTATTAATACAAGGTGACTCGCACCAATATGTGGTTGATCAACCGATCAAGAATCCAACTGGCCAGACACAAGAGAATGTGTTGCGTTTAGTTGTTCCTGGCGCGACTTTGGTTGAAGCAGTAGAAGTAAAAATCGATACCGATAAAAAATCGATTCAAGAGGTTTTCTCTTTTAGCAAATACAGTGGCAAATAATTTATTTCTAATTTTTTAATCAGTATTGGTAATTTTGCTCATGCACCAGTAGCCTAAAAAACTACTAACGGCAGCCAAACCGAAAACATGAGCTGGCGCTAAATATTCCCACACCCAACCAGCTACCAAACCGCCAACTGTGCCACCAATACCATACGAGACTGTGGTGTAAAGCGCTTGCCCCCTCGCCTGCAAAGGTCCTTTGAACCATGTTTGCAACATTTTGATGCTCGCACTGTGATGCGCGCCAAAGGTCGCGGCATGCATGATTTGCGCCAACACCAACACAAGCAACTCGGGCACATAGGCCATCAAGGCAAAACGAATGGTGGCAATCAAATATGCGGCAATCAGAATGCTCTTTGTGGTGAATCTGGCATAAAAGTAACTTTGAAAATAAAAAAATATCACTTCAGATAAAACACCCAACATCCAGAATAGTCCTATCTCCCCTTTTGAGTAACCCAACTTATCCAAATACAAAGAGTAGAAAACATACAAACTGGCATGCCCAAAGATCATCCAAAAATTGGCAGATAAAAACCACTGGACTTGAGTATTTTTAAGAACATGCCTAAATTTAATTTCTGCATGATGAGTCGCCTCGATTGCCGGTTCACGCAAAGTAGTTGTTAGAGCTGTCATGATCAATAAGGCGGTGATGCCAAAATATGGAAAGCTCTCAATACCAAATTGCTCAAACCAGGCACCAGCTGTTAAGACCATGGCAATAAAACCAATCGAACCCCACAATCTTAGGCGCCCATAACGGCGGTCAAAATCGTTATTTTTATACAACGCATGAACCGTAGCAGCCTCACCCAATGGCATTAAGCTGCTAATCACCGTATTTAATAAAAACATCCAAATTAATAACGGCAGGTAACTCTCAAGATAAAAGATGGCAGAAAAAATAATGCAGGCCATCACAGAGGTCATGCGCATGATGCCCAAACGATCACGACGTACATCGGCTAACCAACCCCATGCAAATGGGCCTAAGATCCGTGTGATCTGAAACATTGACATCAAAGCAGCAATCTCAATGGCGCCAAAGTTTCTGCTAGCAAAGTAGAGGCTGGCATAGGGCGACATGAGCCCTATGTATGAGAAGTAAAAAAAGAAAAATGCCGCAAAAGCCAGCCGTACAAGACCGGTCATGAAAACATTCTAATTAAGGTCTTTGTGCTGGAATGCGTGGCGTACTAACCTTGACATCCCCACATTGAGCACGATGGCGTAATACGTGGTCCATGATGACCAGAGCTAACATGGCTTCAGCAATTGGCGTTGCCCGAATACCCACGCACGGATCATGACGACCTTTGGTTTGCACAACCGCAGCATCACCTGCGCGGTTAATAGATTGCTTAGGCGACATGATCGAAGAAGTTGGTTTGATCGCAATGGAGACCACCACGTCTTGACCACTACTAATACCGCCCAATACACCGCCAGCATTATTAGTAGCAAAGCCATTAGCGAACATTTCATCGCCATGCTCACTACCTTTTTGCGCAACACTCTTAAAGCCTGCGCCAATCTCAACACCTTTCACAGCATTGATACCCATCATGGCATGCGCAATATCAGCATCCAATTTATCAAAGATCGGCTCACCCAAACCCACAGGCACACCTTTGGCAACAACTGTTAAGCGCGCACCGCAAGAATCCCCTGCTTTACGCAACTCGTCCATATACGCTTCTAACTGCGGAATGATTGTCGCGTTAGCAGCAAAGAATGGGTTTTGTGTAATTTGATTGGCGTCTTCAAATGGAATCTCAAGATCTCCCAACTGGGTCATGTAGCCATAAAACTCCATGCCATATTGCTCAGACAACCATTTTTTAGCTACCGCTGCCGCAGCAACTACTGGTGCAGTCAAGCGTGCTGATGAACGTCCACCACCGCGAGGATCACGAATGCCGTACTTATGCCAGTAGGTATAGTCAGCATGACCAGGCCTAAAGCTATCTAGGATGTCGCCATAATCTTGACTGCGTTGATCCGTATTGCGGATCACCAAAGCAATCGGAGTACCGGTTGTTTTACCTTCAAAAACGCCAGAAAGAATTTCTACTTTGTCTTCTTCTTTACGCTGAGTCACATGGCGTGAGGTGCCCGGTTTACGACGATCCAAGTCTCCCTGAATATCTTCTACCGATAAAGACATACCCGGTGGGCAACCGTCGACAACAGCGCCAATTGCGGGTCCATGAGATTCACCAAAAGTGGTGATACGAAATAAGTGTCCTAGTGTGCTTCCAGCCATGCCTAGATTATGACATTTGTCAGAGATGAAGGTTTAAATTTAATCTTCATCTCTGCCATCTAAGCAAAATTATTTGGCTGGAGCCGGTTCTTCAGCCGCAGGCCAATCACGAATATAGGCTTTGAGCATGGTGTTTTCAAAGCTTTGAGCTTCCACCACTGCCTTAGCAACGTCATAGAAAGAAATAACACCCATCAAGGTATTAGATTCCATCACAGGCAAATAGCGTACGTGCTTATCCAACATCATGCGACGTACATCATCCAAATCTGTCTCTGGGGTGCAAGTCAAAGGCTCTTTTTCCATCACTGTGCCCACGTGAGCCGTGCCCAAGGTGCCATGACTCTTAGCCAATGTATCAATCACCTCACGGAAAGTAAGAATACCCACCAACTTTGAATACTCCATCACCACCAAAGAACCAATGTCTTTTTCAGCCATGATGTGTACTGCAGCAGATAGCGATGTTTCTGGAGATACCGTGTAAAGAGTCGCTCCTTTAAAACGCAAAATATCACTAACTTTCATGACCAACTCCTTTGTAATGTGTTGTTTTAAGTTGTTTTTTGTTTTCACTAGTCTATCAGTAGCAGAAAGAGCAAGCTAGTGACGGGATATCAGGGATTACACCTGTTTTGGAGCTTTTATGGGGTTTGGGGGGTGGGCTCCCAATCCCTGACCACTGGCATATTCGCGACCACCGTTGCACCTGCCAAGGTGACCCACCAAGTGACATAAATCCAGACTAAAAACATCGGCAAAATGGCAAAAGCGCCATATACAGTCTTATAGATCGGGAAACTGGCCACAAACCAGGTAAATATTGCTTTGGCCAACTCAAACACCACCGCTGCCCCGACGGCACCCCATAAGGCATCTGACCAGAGCACTTGCTTGTAAGGCAAGATTTTGTACACCACGGCAAACGACATGACTGATAAAAGAATCGGGAATACAGCTGCCATGACATTAAAGCCATCACTCAATGGACCAATCAAACCTTTGGAAGCACTTAACACCATGGAGCTTAAATAAATACTTAAACCCAGCAACAATGGGCCAATGATGGTGGCCACCATATGAATACCTATGCGCCTAAAGAATGGGCGCGGCTGGGTGACACCCCAGATACGATTGAATGCATTCTCTACCGTGATGAGAGTAAAAAAAACACCTACTAATAAACCCAAAGTACCAAAAATGGTTAAACCTTTTGCCTTTAGGGCAAATTGATTCAAGTACATCAAGATTGGATCCCCAATCGCACCAGGAATTAAGTTATCTGACAACCAATCTTGAAAAGCACGACGCAGTTTTAAAAACCGCGGCATGACAGTTAACAAAGCAAAAGAAACCGTTACCATGGGCACGATTGACAGAATCGTTGTAAATGACAGACTAGCCGCCATCTCATTGATGTGGCTGAGCTTTGCGCGCTGACGCATGTAGCTAAAAAAGTCGAGAAGAGAGTCTTTATGACGAATTACTGGCACGGCTCTATCATAAGCAAGATATACATTGGAGTACACATTCTATGAATTCTGCAAATATTAACCTCTTAGTTCTTTACTACTCAAGACATGGCGCTACGCGCCAATTGGCTGAATTAATTGCTGAAGGCATTGAAAGCGTGCCAGGTGTGACTGCTAGATTACGCACAGTACCCGAAGTTTCAGCAGTGTGCGAGGCAACAGAATCAGACATTCCAGCGTCTGGCCCTCCCTATGTCGAACATAAAGATCTTGAAGAATGCGCCGGTTTAGCTCTAGGCTCACCTACTCGTTTTGGCAACATGGCTGGGGCTGTGAAGTATTTCTTAGATAACAGCACCTCACAATGGTTATCTGGCGCCTTGATTGGTAAACCTGCGTGCGTCTTCACAAGCACTGGCAGCATGCATGGCGGACAAGAGAGCACTCTCCTCTCCATGATGATTCCACTAATGCATCACGGCATGGTGATGGTGGGCCTCCCGTACAGCCAACCAGAACTCATGAATACACAAACCGGTGGCACGCCCTATGGCGTGACTCACTTTGCCAAAGCTGACGGCTCCGCACCAATTTCCGCTGATGAAAAGAAGTTAGCGTTAGCGCAAGGTAAACGTCTTGCTGAAATCGCAATCAAGTTAGCAAAATGAATACACCCATCAACCAACATCCTGATTTGCAACCGAAAGATCACTGGCGCCTGATTGCCTGGTTTTCTTGGTTTAGCTTGGTAGTTTTATGCGTCTTATGGGAAAGCGTGATTGCCCCCATCAAACCAGGTGGATCTTGGGCAGTCATCAAAGTGATTCCCATGCTGTTTGCTTTGAAAGGTATTTGGCAGGCAAAGAACTACACCATGCAATGGTCATCCATGTTGGTGATGCTCTACTTCATTGAAGGCGTGGTACGTCTGAATGATGCAGGTCTATCGGCCTACATGGCTGGCCTAGAAATTATCTTGAGTCTGATCGCTTACTTTTCTTTGTTAGCTTATTTAAAACCACTCAAGAAAATAGCCAAGCTTAAAAAGGCGGCAGAAGAAAAAGAATCGCCTTCAAAATAATCAAATAGATAAATATAAAAAATATTAGGAGCAATCAAACATCATGGCACTGACTGATCAAGAGTTAATCGCCCACTTTGCCACCATCATTGGTCAAGAGCACGTGATTACGAATAGTAGCGATTTAGAGCCCTACTTGATTGACTGGCGCAAACGCTACCGTGGTCAAGCCATCGCCGCTTTACGACCTGCCAGCACAGAAGAAGTTTCAGCACTTGTAAAACTTTGCGCAGCTAATCATATTGCCATGGTTCCTCAAGGTGGCAACACGGGTATGTGTGGTGGCGCCACCCCTAACCCAACAGGTAGGCAAGTGGTGATTTCATTACAACGCATGAATAAGATTCGCGAACTTGATGCTGCTAACCAAACCATCACGGTTGAGGCTGGCGTGATTTTGCAAGCCCTGCAAGAAGCCGCTACCACTGCCAATCGATACTTTCCACTCAGCTTAGGAGCAGAAGGCAGTTGCTGCATTGGCGGTAATTTATCCACCAATGCAGGTGGCACGTCAGTGGTTCGTTATGGCAATACCCGTGAGTTATGTCTTGGTCTAGAAGTCGTGATGCCCAATGGTGACATTCTGAATAGTCTACGTAGTTTGCGCAAAGACAATACTGGCTACGATTTGAGAGATTTGTTTATTGGCGCTGAAGGTAGTCTTGGCATCATCACCGCAGCCGTGATGAAGCTCTTCCCTATTCCAGTGGCGCAATGGACTGCTTTAGTAGCAGTACCCAGTGCTGAGGCCGCTGTTGAATTATTAAACCGTTTTCAAGCAGGCGCATCAGCTCAACTCACTGGTTTCGAAATGATGTCAGATGAAAGTTTGGCACTTTTAAAACATTACTACCCTGCCTTAGCCAGCCCATTAGTAGGACCGAATGCGTTCGAGGTATTAGTTGAGATTTCTGATTACGAAAGTGAGGAGCACGCTACTCAACTAATGGAATCAATCTTGGCAGGCGCTCTAGAGTCAGGCTGCGCCACTGATGCAGCGATTGCTAGCAGTCTTGCTCAAGCTAGAAAGTTTTGGGACATGCGTGAGCATGTGCCCTTGGCACAAGCTGATGATGGTCCGAACATCAAACACGATGTATCACTACCCACTTCCGCGATTCCAACATTTGTGACTGTGTGCAATGAGATGCTCAGGAAAAAATACCCTGGCATACGCATCATCAACTACGGCCATTTAGGCGATGGCAACTTGCACTACAACGTTGCAGGCCCAACTTCGGCGGAGACAGAATCATTCTTCACCAATCGATCTAAAGAGATCCAAGGCTTGGTTTATGCCGAAGTAGAAAAATTAAATGGCTCAATTTCTGCTGAGCATGGCGTGGGACAGCAAAAAGTTGACTACCTAAAAGGTCATCGCGGCGAAGTAGCTCTGAACATCATGCAAGCGATTAAGAAAGCGCTTGACCCGAATAACTTGATGAATCCAGGCAAAGTGGTTTCTTTGTAAGAAACGATAGCAATTGAAATAAAAAAACGCCACAAATCTGTGGCGTTTTTTATTAGTGATTTTTTTTGATTGAAGCTGTTTTATTTCTTAGTTGCCTCAAGCATGCAATGAGAAATTTGTGAGAAATATTTCAAGGCGCCTTCGGTTGGCTCAATGTATTTCTTGCGACCATCCGTCTCAATCACATAAGTGATCATCTCTTTATCACGCAATTGTTTTAAACGTGCGTGCAAAGTTGCTGGTGAACCAATCGCACGCATAGCAATTGCATCGCTTACCAATAAACGCTGACCCTTTTTCCACTGCTCCGCTATCAGATTTAGCAACTCATTTTCAGTGGCATCTAACTTTGGAAAACTTGGCAACTCTTCCACAGAGCGAACCAAGTTTAGAAATCTGAAATAGATTTCCTGCAACTCTTTGTTTTTCATGGTTTTATTGTCCCCAAGGTGATTAACCTTTGTTTGATATATGAATTATAAGGAAATATAAGAAAAGTTTCAGAAATAACAAAAGTGGTGCATCTGAGGGTTTTTCCTAGGCAATTTTGGGGCTGAATTAAGGGTGAATGCCCTTAATTAGTATTAATAGGTAAGGATAATAGAAGGTTGAACACTTAGAATCTAAGGCTGTAGATTTTTACGAGTTCAGCACCCCTTAACCTTATAAAAAGAGGAGATATCGATGGCTAAAGATAAATCGAAGATTATTTACACACTGACAGATGAAGCACCTTACCTAGCTACCTGTTCATTCTTGCCCATCGTTAGAGCTTTTACTGCACCAGCAGACATTGAAGTTGTTGAAAGCGATATTTCAGTTGCCGCTCGTATCCTTGCCGAATTCCCAGATCGTCTAAAGCCAGAACAACAAGTTCCTAATAACTTGGCTGAGCTTGGCAAATTAACTTTGTTGCCAGACACAAACATCATCAAGTTACCAAACATCAGTGCTGCACTTGGTCAACTTAAAGCGGCCATTAAAGAATTGCAAACTCAGGGCTATGACATCCCTGACTATCCAGAAGATCCAAAAACAGATGAAGAGAAAGCGATTCGCACGCGCTATTCAAAATGTTTAGGTAGTTCTGTGAATCCAGTTTTGCGCGAAGGTAACTCAGACCGTCGCGCGCCAGCTGCTGTTAAACGCTATGCACGTAAGAACCCACACTCCATGGGTAAGTGGAGTCAAGCATCTCGCACTCACGTATCACACATGCACGGTGGCGACTTCTACTCTAGCGAAAAATCAATGGTGATTCCAAAGCCATGTGACGTGAGAATGGACCTTGTCACAAAGAGTGGCAAGACAATCGTTCTAAAAGAGAAAGTATCTCTTTTAGAAGGCGAAATCATCGATAGCATGTACATGAGCAAAAAAGCTTTGTGCAAGTTCTACGAAGATCAAATTCAAGATGCTTATGAAACACGCGTGATGTTCTCTCTTCACGTGAAAGCAACGATGATGAAAGTGTCACACCCGATTGTGTTCGGTCACGCTGTGAAAATTTTCTACAAGACAGCTTTCGAAAAGCATGGTGAGTTATTTAAGCAATTGGGCGTAAATCCTAATAACGGTCTAAGCAGCGTTTACGAAAAGATCGCTAGCTTGCCAAGTTCCAAGCGTGAAGAGATCATCAATGACCTACACGCTTGTCATGAGCACAACCCAGAGTTGGCGATGGTTGACTCTGCTAAAGGTATTACTAACTTGCACTCACCTAACGATGTGATCGTGGATGCCTCTATGCCAGCGATGATTCGTGCGGGCGGCAAGATGTGGGGTGCTGATGGTCGTCTTAAAGACACTAAAGCCGTAATGCCAGAATCGACATTCGCTCGTATTTATCAAGAGATGATTAACTTCTGCAAAACTCACGGCAACTTTGATCCAGTGACCATGGGTAGCGTACCTAACGTGGGCTTGATGGCTCAACAAGCAGAAGAGTACGGTTCACACGACAAAACTTTTGAAATCCCTGAACCAGGTGTAGCGCGCATTGTGACGCTTGATGGCAACGTGTTGTTAGAGCAAAACGTTGAAGAAGGCGATATTTGGCGTATGTGCCAAGTGAAAGACGCTCCAATCAGAGATTGGGTGAAATTAGCGGTCACACGTGCACGCCAATCTAATACTCCAGCAGTGTTCTGGTTAGATGACTACCGTCCACATGAAGCAGAATTGATCAAGAAGGTAAAAACTTATCTAAAAGATCACGATACAACTGGTCTTGATATCCAGATCATGTCTCAAACACGTGCGATGCGTTACACACTAGAGCGCATCATTCGTGGCAAAGATACTATTTCTGTTACAGGTAACATTCTTCGCGACTACTTAACAGACTTGTTCCCTATTCTTGAATTGGGTACTAGCGCCAAGATGTTATCTATCGTGCCATTGATGAACGGCGGCGGTTTATTCGAAACTGGTGCTGGCGGTTCTGCACCTAAGCACGTTAAACAATTGGTTGAAGAAAACCATTTGCGTTGGGACTCTTTAGGTGAGTTCTTAGCCTTAGCGGTATCTATCGAAGAAGTTGGCATCAAGAAGAACAATGCGAAAGCAAAGATCTTGGCAAAGACCTTGGATGACGCTACGGGTCAATTACTAGAAAACAGAAAGTCACCTTCTTCACGCACTGGCGAATTAGACAACCGTGGCAGCCAGTTCTACTTGGCTATGTATTGGGCCGAGGCTTTGGCTAACCAAACAGAAGATAAAGAGCTTCAAGCTCACTTCGCCAAGTTGGCGAAGAAACTCAAAGACAATGAAGAGAAAATTGTTGCTGAGCTTTCATCTGTTCAAGGTAAAGCAGCAGATATTGGTGGCTACTACAAACCTGACCTAGCTAAGCTTGAAGCTGTGATGCGCCCAAGCGCTACTTTCAATGCAATTGTGAAAGAAGCACTAGGCGGTTAATCAGTCATCAAACTTAATCTACTTCGGTAGACTACTCTCATAAAAAATGCTGGTTTTAAACCAGCATTTTTTTATTGGCATGCGGAAACACTTTCTTTCCATCCATTTACAATCCCGTTCATGATGCGTCATTTAAAGAAAATAGCTTTTATCAGTTGGATAGTTGCGACTAATGCCTGGGCAATCGATTTATTGCCAGGTGATGTTGTAGCACCCAAACCAGATATCAACCTATTACAAGTTAGCTATCAACGCATAGAGCGCGGGGACTACCATCAAAATAATCGAGTAGCCCTCAATAACAATCAGGTTGTTAATAGCCAATTACAAGTTAAATACGGTCGCTCATTTGAAATACAAAATTTACCAGCCTTCTTCTATTTACAAACCCCCTACACAGATATCAAAGCAACTGGCAATGCAGTTTCTTTATTAGGACTATCTGATGCATCTGGTGTTGGTGATACGACATTTGCTCTGGCTATTTGGCCATACGCTAATCACAACACCAGAAGGTATTTGGGTGTAGCTGGATATTTAACTGCTCCTACCGGTGACTATCAAAATCAACGCGTGGCAAATCCTGGAGAAAACCGATACAAATGGGCAGGTCAGATTGGTTACCAACAACCAATTTATAAAGATTTAGATTGGATGGTTGCTTTTGACACTTTATGGTTTGGTAAAAACTCAGATTACAAAGTCGGCAGTTATTCAACTCTTGAGCAAAAACCACTCTACTCATTGCAAACGAGTTTTTTATATCAACTAAATCCCAACTACTCTGCTGCACTGGCTTACTTTTACTCCAGTGGCGCTGTTAGTTACAAGGATGAAGTGAAGCAAAGCGACCAAACTGTTAGTCAACGTTATCAAGCAAGCCTGATCGCTAACGTACCCATGGGAAAGGTGATCTTCCAGTATGGTCAAGAGATATCCACCAAATCAGGCTTTAAAGAAGATAACCGCTGGGTATTGCGATACAACAGATATTTCAAATAAAGTGAAATACTAAAGGCGTCAAATAATTTATTAAGCCCTTGTTTTTACTTAAATTTCCCTAGTTTTAAAGTGGAAATTGCAAATTTTTGCCATTGGGGTATATTTGACTCATGAGAATTACAACTAAAAGCCGAACAGCAATCACTGCCTTGATTGACCTTGCCCTGCACTCAGAGCAAGGTAGGACTGTTTCATTGGCAGAAATCGCAGAGCGTCGTCAAATCTCCTTGTCATATCTTGAGCAATTATTTGCCACTTTGAGAGCAGCCAATATTGTGAATAGCTTTAGAGGTCCAGGTGGCGGCTACACACTTGCAAAAGAAGCGGCGGAGATTAGCTTGAAAGATATCGTGTTGGCTATTGATGGTGGCAACTCCAAAAAGAGTCCTACCAATGATCTATGGTCATCACTAGAAACATTCATGTTTGAACACATGGCAGGTATTAGTTTGGCTAGCCTGGTTCAAGATAACCTAGACAAGCTAGAACCAGTTATCGCCAAGCCTAAAAAAGAAAAAGTGGCTAACAAACGAGTTGCTAGTCTTCAGAAAAAAATCAGTGTGGCTAAGAAAGTCACTGTAGAAAAGAAGAGATTTATTGCAAACTCAGTCTTTTCTTGGGCTAAACATCTGAAACAAAGCTAAAAACCTCTTATCCCATATTGACTTAGAGTTCTAGGGCACCTTGGCATAAGTTTTGCTTATATGTATACATGGCTATACATATCGCTCTTAATCACGTTACATCCTACAGCTATGACAAGCTGATTAATCTTGGCCCGCACATAGTACGCCTGCGCCCAGCTCCTCATTGCAGAACTCCGATTCTGTCGTATTCGCTGCGCGTAGAGCCAGAGGTACATTTTCTTAATTGGCAACAAGATCCCTACGCCAATTACATGGCTCGTTTAGTTTTTCCTGAAAAGACTAAAAACTTCAAGGTCACCGTTGATTTGGTGGCTGAAATGGCGGTTTATAACCCTTTTGATTTCTTCCTAGAAGAACATGCTGAACACTTTCCGTTCAAATACGATAAGAGCTTGGGGCATGATTTAGCTCCTTACTTGGCCACATCTAAGCCCGTGGGCTTATTTAAGAAACTCCTAAATGAAATTTCTGACAAAAAGGTCAGAACTATTGATTACCTTGTTACGCTTAATCAACTGATTCAGACCAAGGTTAAGTACACGATTCGTTTAGAGCCTGGCATCCAAACCCCAGAAGAAACTTTGACTTTGGGCTCAGGATCTTGCCGCGATTCAGCATGGTTGTTAGTCAACCTATTGCGCCACAAGGGGTTAGCTGCAAGATTTGTTTCTGGTTACTTAATTCAATTAAAACCCGATGTGAAGTCTTTAGATGGTCCATCGGGCGCAGAGTCAGACTTCACAGATTTACACGCTTGGTGCGAAGTGTTTTTACCTGGTGCAGGCTGGATTGGCTTAGACCCAACTTCAGGTCTTTTAGCAGGTGAGGGACACATTCCAGTAGCTTGCACACCAGACCCATCTGGTGCATCGCCCATTTCCGGTGCATTAGATAAGTGCGAAGTAGAGTTTTCGCACCAAATGAGTGTTACCCGTGTTTATGAATCACCCAGAGTCACCAAACCATATACAGAAAATCAATGGTCTGAGATTGAGAGTCTTGGGCATCACATTGATGCTGATTTAGATGCTATGGATGTTAGGCTCACGATGGGCGGTGAACCCACCTTTGTGTCAGTTGACGATAGAGATGGTGCCGAATGGAATACCGATGCTCTAGGTCCAACAAAACGAGGTTTTTCTACCGAACTCATCAAAAAGCTTCAAGATAAATATGGTCAAGGTGGTTTCTTGCACTTTGGTCAAGGCAAGTGGTACCCAGGAGAACAATTACCCAGGTGGGCCTTATCGTTATTTTGGAGAGCAGACGGAGACATTTGCTGGAAAAATCCAAAACTACTCGCTGATGAGAGAGAGCGACATCAATACACCAATGTAGATGCTAAAAATTTCATTGAGCGATTAACTGAAAAGTTAGATCTCGATAAAAAATACATCACTCCAGGTTACGAAGACACTTGGTACTATCTCTGGCGTGAGCGCAGACTACCAGTCAACGTTGATCCGTTTGATTCAAAGCTAGACGATGAACTAGAAAGAGCTCGCTTAAGGCGAGTCTTTACCCAAGGCTTGGATGAGGTGGTAGGTTATGTATTACCCATCAAACGCAATAACGTTAATTACTTAAAACCTAGCTGGGAATCAGGTCCTTGGTTCATGCGCGATGAACGCATGTACTTAGTACCTGGCGACTCAGCCATGGGTTATCGCTTACCACTTGATTCATTGCCATGGGTATCTGAAGCAGACCACCCCTACCACATTGAACATGATCCTTTTGCACCATCACATGCATTAAAGAGTCATGCTCAATTAAAACAACAGCATCAACAAAACCCTGTGGATCAGCCAGCAAGAAATGGCAAAGGCTTTGCAGCAAGTAACGATGCATACCCCTCATTTAATCAATCGGCAGCGTGGATTACTCGCACTGCCTTGTGCGTTGAGGTGCGCAATCCAGGCAGAGCGAGTGGCCCCAAAGCAGAGTTTGCGAGCAAAGATGTAGGGGTCATTTATGTCTTTATGCCGCCACTGCAATTACTCGATGACTACCTGGAATTAGTTACAGCAATTGAAGCCACGGCTGACGAATTAAATCTTCCAGTAATCATGGAAGGCTACCCACCACCCAAAGATTCTCGCTTAAAAATGTTACAAGTAACACCTGACCCAGGTGTGATTGAAGTCAATATTCATCCAGCTAAAAATTGGGAAGAACTGGTAGATCACACTGAGTTTTTGTATCAAGCAGCTCACGAAACTCGCTTATCTACTGAAAAGTTCATGATGGATGGTCGCCATACGGGCACTGGCGGTGGCAACCATTTTGTCATGGGCGGTGCCACACCAGCAGATAGCCCATTTTTGAGAAGACCCGATTTATTGCCAAGTCTTTTGACTTTTTGGCACAACCACCCTTCCTTGTCATATCTATTCTCAGGCATGTTTATAGGACCAACTAGCCAAGCTCCACGTATCGATGAAGCGAGAAATGATCAAGTCTATGAATTAGAAATTGCTCTGAAGGAAATTGAGAAACAAGTGAATACTTGGGGTCAATGCCCACCTTGGATGATCGACAGAACCCTACGCAACATTTTGATTGACGTTACAGGCAACACACATCGTTCAGAGTTTTGCATTGATAAGCTGTACTCACCAGATGGACCAACAGGTAGATTAGGCTTATTGGAACTACGCGCTTTTGAGATGCCCCCTCATGCACAAATGAGCTTGGCACAACAATTGTTAATCAGAGCGATGATTACCTGGTTCTGGAAACAACCTTATGTTGGCCACGGCGTTACACGCTTAAATCGCTGGGGCACAGAATTACATGATCGCTTCTTATTACCGACATTTGTACAAATGGATTTTGAGGATGTCTTGGCTGAACTCAAAGAAGCAGGCTTTGAATTTAAATCTGAATGGTTTGCACCACACTTTGAATTCCGCTTCCCATTAATTGGTGAAGTAGAAACAAGAGGTATGCAGTTATCACTCAGAACTGCTTTAGAGCCATGGCATGTGATGGGCGAAGAAGGAGCGATTGGGGGAACTGTTCGGTATGTCGACTCTTCCGTTGAAAGAATTGAGTTAAAAGTAACTGGCTATAACGATAATCGTTACACCATTACAGTCAACGGCAGAACTGCTCCAATGCAACCAACTGGCAAAGTGGGCGAATACGTATTAGGGGTTCGCTACAAAGCTTGGCAACCTCCTTCCGCATTGCATCCAACCATTCCAGCAGATACACCTCTTAGCTTTGATATTGTTGACAATAGTCTATCTAGATCTTTAGGTGGCTGCCGCTATCACGTTGCCCACCCTGGGGGAAGAAACTATGACACCTTCCCAGTTAACGCTTATGAGGCAGAAAGCCGTCGTTTAGCCAGATTCTTCCGCCTAGAACACACCCCAGGAAGAATGAAAGTCGGTCACGTTTTCCCAAGCCAAGAATTTCCATTTACTCTTGACTTGCGAAGAACTTAAAATGACAAACATTCATCAAGCGGATAGAACTTTTGTCAGAGAACTTACCTCAACCTTCAGAAGACCCTGATCAACTTAGCAACTCCTCTAATAAAGAGTTGCTCGAGTTGATTAAATCTCTATCTCACGAATCCGAGATAGGTAGTCATGACGAATTACGGCAAGAGAATGGGAATCTAAAAGAGCATTGGCTCAAGTTTTTTGAATATTTAGGCACCGATCAAGTTAAAAACTTATCTGAAAGTGCCAAAACTGTTGATCGCTTGATTCAACAAAATGGCATCAGCTATAACGTCTACGATGCAGATCAAGCGCAGAGTAGACCTTGGTCCTTAAACCCTCTTCCACTCGTGATTAATGCAAAAGAATGGTTAGAAATTTCTCAGGGTCTCTCACAACGCGCCAGATTACTCAATGAGATTTTGAGAGACACATATGGCAATCAAACACTTCTCGATAACGGTTTTTTACCAACGGCTTTAATTCAAGGACACCCAGGATACCTAAGAGCTGTTCACCACATCAGACCACCTGGTGATATTTATCTACACATTGTTGCTTTTGACATTGCTAGAGGACCAGATGGTAAATGGTGGGTCATCAGTAATAGAACACAAGCACCTTCTGGTTTAGGTTACGTTTTAGAAAATCGTCTAATTGTTTCCAAGTTATTTCCAGAGGCATTTAGAGAGCTAAGAATTCAGCACATAGCATCTAGTTATAAACGTCTCTTAGATACCTTAACCGAATTAGCCACCCCATTAGCCCAGGGAGAATCAGTGCGTTTTGCATTGCTCACCCCTGGTCCTTATAACGAAACCTATTTCGAACACACCTATCTTGCGCGTTATCTAGGTCTTCCACTTGTCGAAGGCGATGACTTAACGGTCAGAGACGATAAGTTGTATCTAAAAACTTTACATGGTCTAGAACGTATCCATGGCTTATTAAGACGTCTTGATGACGAGTTCATGGATCCTCTTGAATTAAAAGCTGACTCGACCTTAGGCATTCCTGGTTTATTGCAAGCCATCAGGTCTGGCAATGTATTAATCGCTAATGCCTTAGGGGCAGGATTTTTAGAGTCGCCAGCAATACAAGGATTTTTGCCAGCAATTAGTGAAAAGTTGTTAGGTGAAAAATTGACTATGCCTTCATTACATACATGGTGGTGTGGCGAACAAGCAGCTTGGCAAAACATCAGTCCAGAACTTAGAACACAAGTGATTAAGCCAACATTCACTGGTAGTGTGGGGCCACATTTTCAGCCAATCGTAGGCTCGCAGTTGGATGACGATCAACTAGATGCATTACGCGAAAAAATTGAACTTCGTCCTGAGATTTATACAACTCAAAGTTACTTAAAGTTCTCACAAGCCAGCACTTGGCAAGACAGTCACTTGACGCCACGCACAGCAATGTTGCGCGTGTATGCAATGGCCAACACCAATGGTTCTTGGGAAATACTGCCTGGCGCCATGACTCGTGTTTCAAGCGAAGACCCTAATGTGGTTTCGATACAAAGAGGTGGCAGCACCCTAGATACTTGGGTCATGACAGATGCCGAGGTTGATACGTACTCGATGTTGTCGCAACGCTCTAAATATATCAATCCTCTAACCCCGCACGGCCTACAGTTAATTTCTAGCCGCTCTGCAGAAAATCTATTTTGGTTAGGTCGCTATACAGAACGCGCTGAATCCCTTACTCGTCTGGCCAAAGAATCATTAATGATTGCTAGCGTTAGTGGTGAAGACAATCTAAACGCCTTACAAGATGCTGTCTCAGAACTCACCATCAGAGCCGGCTTGATTCCGGAAGAAACTCCGAAACTGTCTAAATCACCAAAAGTTTTTGCTAGAACATTAATTGCACAACTCAATCATAAAGATAGTTTTAGCATTGGCTACTACATCCAAGCCCTTAGTAATAATTTACGCCTAGTTCGAGATAGATTGCCCTCGGATCACTCTAAGTTAGTAGGCTATATGAAATCGAGCCTTGAAAATAGACTAGGCAATAGAGCTTCTTTTGAGAGTCGCTCATTAATTGTTGCTGTAGAAGCTCTAGATAACTTAGGCCTTCAGTTAGCAGCACTAACTGGTCTACAAGCTGATCGCATGACCAGAGACTTAGGTTGGAGATTGCTCACAATTGGCAGATTAGTTGAGCGCTTAATTAATTTGAGCGAAACACTAGGCACCTTCTTTAGTCATGATGCCTCACTATCAAGCCGTGGCTTTGATATGTTATTGACGTTATTTGACAGCACAATCACCTATAGAACTCGCTACCAACGCTACCAAGATGTTAACGCTTTAATGGAATTATTGGTGTTCGATAACACGAACCCAAGATCTATGACTTGGATTTTGCAAGAGCTAGATCAAGAGATTCACTACCTACCCAATACCGCGAAAGAAATTGATACGTTTAGTCAAATAATTCAAACATGCAAGCCAACGTTTGAAGATACGATGAATATCATCAGCTACTCCGAAAGAGTGGCCGCAGCAGGTAAAAAACTATCCAATGAAATTAGCAGTCATTACTTTGCACACATCAAAGAGCAAAGGTTCACCTCATGAATAGTAAACACATTCAGGTTGAACACATTACTCTGTACGAGTACGAGAGCGACGTAGAATTGGCTCATCATTTAGCATATTTACGTCCTATTAATAATGCTTATCAAAAAGTGATTAATAGTTACCTAGATATCACGCCAACACCAGACACCCATCATCAGAACTTTGATATTTTTGGCAATCAAAGAGATTTCTTCTCATTCCATAAGAATCATGAGTCGCTGAATGTGAGTGCACGTTGTGAAGTTCTCACCAAAGAGATCCCCAAAGAATTACTTGAGCTAACTCAAATCACTTGGGAAGAAGTCAAAGAACAATTAAGGTACGAAGCCGGCAAATCTGCATTACCTGCTGCAGAGTTTATTTACCCAAGCCCTTTTGCGCCATTTGTGATGGATATTAAAACGTATGCCCAAGAATCTTTCACACCTGGCAGAAAAATGATTGATGCATCTATTGATTTATGCTCAAGGATATTCAAAGACTTTAAGTACTCGCCTAATGCCACCGAAATTAACACACCCGTTTGGGAGGCATTTAAAAATCGAGCAGGTGTTTGCCAAGACTTTGCACACATCTTTATCGTAGCCATCAGAAGTTTAGGTTTAAGCGCCAAATATGTCAGCGGCTATTTATTAACCACCCCACCCCCTGGGCAAAAAAAACTACGTGGCGCAGATGCATCGCATGCCTGGGCTTCGGTTTATTGCCCAGGAATACCTGGCAATTGGCTAGAACTAGACCCAACTAACAACATGATTGCCGGCAACAATCATATACGTCTTGCAATGGGTCGAGATTTTGGAGACGTCTCCCCTATTCGAGGAGTTATTCGTAGCGGCGGTAGCCACAAGATTTCTGTTGGAGTCACCGCTGAGGAAGTTTTATAAAAAAGGCATTTCTATTGAAATGCCTTTTTACTGCCGAGTTAATAGATCAATCTATTACCCTTGGCTTTTCTTAAGAATCACATATAACTGATCTTTTAAGCTCAGTTTTTCTTTTTTAAGAGTTTCAATTTCTTCAGGAGTACCAGGCTCAACATGGGACTCCATATTTTTAATCTTTTGGTCTAGAGCATTGTGCTTGTCAAACAGATTTAAAAAATGCTTATCTGTTGTTTTAAGTTTAGTAATTTGATCTCTGTATTCTGGAAACATAAACTCTCTCTAGTTAATTAAAGATAAATAAACCATACAATCAGTATGATTTTTCACTCTACTGGATTTTGAGAGATGATTCAGAAAATAACTTGTTTTGCATCAATAAATGTCAGTTTATTCCGCTAACTAATATTTTCTGTATGCTTATACAAAATGCACATCATTAACAAGGAGTGGTCATGCCTGGCTTATTACCTAATGTAGATCCAGATGGTTTACTAGAGTTTTCTGTCGTTTATACAGATCGCTCACTAAACCATATGTCTAATGAATTTAAACGTGTGATCACGGACATATCTGCCGTCCTCAAAGATGTGTATCAAGCACATTCCACAGTGGTCATTCCAGGTAGCGGCACTTACGGCATGGAAGCTGTGGCACGACAATTTGCCACCAATCAAAAATGCCTTGTTATCAGAAATGGTTGGTTTAGCTACCGCTGGACGCAAATTTTTGAAGCAGGTCAAATTAGCCAAGACATACATGTGATTAAAGCTCGCAGAAGTAGCGACTCTGCCACTGCCCCATTTGCCCCAGCACCTATTGATGAAATTGTTAACTTCATCAAAACTGAAAAACCTGCTGTAGTGTTTGCCCCTCATGTCGAAACATCAGCCGGCATGATTCTCCCAGATGACTATCTCAAGAAAATCGGTGAAGCTGTTCGCTCAGTAGGCGGTTTATTCGTTTTAGACTGCATCGCTTCAGGTGCTATGTGGGTCAATATGCGTGATTGCCAGGTAGACGTTATTATTAGCGCGCCACAAAAAGGTTGGAGTAGCTCACCCTGCTGCGCATTAATTGGTTTGAGCGATAGAGCTAGAACAAAAATTGATAGCACCACCAGCACTAGTTTTTCATGTGACCTTAAGAAATGGCTACAAATCATGGAAACCTATGAAAGCGGTAACCATGTCTATCACACCACCATGCCAACTGATGCGCTCAAAACATTACGCAATGTGATGAAAGAAACTCAAAGCATCGGTTTTGAAAAACTGAAAGCCGCTCAAGTTGATTTGGGCAGCAAGGTCAGAGCATTATTGGTTTCAAGAGGCTTTGACAGCGTTGCAGCGCCCGGCTTTCAGTCACCATGCGTGGTGGTCAGCTACACCACAGATCCAGATATTCAATCGGGCAAGAAATTTATTAACGTGGGTTTGCAAACAGCAGCAGGCGTTCCTTTGCAATGCGACGAAGGCCCTGAATTTAGAACCTTCCGTATTGGCTTGTTTGGCCTTGAGAAATTACAAAACATTGATAGAACTATCAAACATCTTGAGCATGCATTAAATACAATGAGCTAAGACTAGCTTACTCAGAACGGCCTTCAACTTGATCAAGGGTCTTTTTGGCATGCCAGCCAAGGCGACCCTCAGGATCCATTCTTTGGATATCCTCTAGTGCTGTTTTTAATACCTCATTCTCATCTTTTAAGGCATAAACGCGATTCCTGAGGTTGCCCGCATCCAACCACGATCCAATGGCACTAATTAAACGGGCAAAGAGGTAACTCCAATCAGGCATACCGAAAGTATGCCACGACACCCCTAACTGATTAATAACTAATCATGGCAAAGCATAGCCATGAGCTTTGATGGTGTCTCTAGCTTTGTGGCTTTGCATGTAGTGATAGAAGTCAACCACAGACTGAGGTGGGTTCTTGAGAAGAACCATGCGTTGACGAATAGGCTCGTGAAAATTTTCCGGAATTAATACGTAGTCAGCATCTTTAGCCACCTCTTTTGAAATAGCTAATGAATAGGCTGTAAAGCCAACTTGAGCAGCCCCCACTACCACGAAGTTGGTTGCCGATGAAATGTTCTCCCCATAAGCAAATTTATCTTTTGCCAAGTTGATTAACCCAACCTTGGTCAAGAATTCGACTGCGGCTTTTCCATAAGGAGCAATTTCAGGTTTTGCTAATGCCACTTTATTGGCACTAATGATGATTTTCTTTAAATCATCTTCTTTCA
>JACCDX010112017.1_pt1 | contig 22511 bp, 47 predicted proteins | sample 7449681 | NCBI WGS metagenome assembly JACCDX01 (sample SAMN15323450, study PRJNA562643) | freshwater metagenome | isolation source: river surface water | place: USA:Blue River Watershed | collected 2017-08-18
AATATTGCTAAAGGTCCATAATGTATGCAAGCAATTTCAGTTTATTTATATCCAAACAAAGTCGATGTATTTACAAATTTGCATTCTGATTGGCTTCAAGAGAGGTATCGTAGAGTGTATAATAGAACCGTTAAAATTTATAGAGGTGTAGACAATAGAATTGATTTGCAGGTAAGAAATTCTGACGAAAAAGCTGTTAGCATTACTGGATACAATTTTGTGTTTAATCTAATTAATCCAGAAACTCAAAAGTTGCTAGTCACTAAAGACTGCTTGGATGTAGATGACAGCAGCCCAAACAGAGGCAGACTTTATGTTATATTAACAGAGTCAGAGTTATCTAGTATTGAGCCAGGTTCTTATCATTACACTATTGTTCGAGAATCTAGACAATCTCTAGGAGACGGAACTTATTCTGTAACTCAAAGAGAGCCCATGTATATTGACAGCCAATATGGATCTCATGCTGTTATAGAGATTGGGAACAATATCCAAGGCGAACCCGTTGACAGCTTAAAAGTTATTTCTTTTAGAAATTACGAAGTATTTGACCCAACCGATAGAAAATATTTTATTAGCAGTATAATTGATGCTAAACCAGAGGTTAACAGTCCTCAAAGTTTACACACGTTCCAATTCAATATGACCGGCTACAGTGGAGAAATTGTTATTCAAGGTAGTTTGAGCGAAGGCGGAAACCCTCAAGTATGGACAGACCTCGAAACTGTTATTGTTAGCCAAGATAACATTTTATATCAAAATATTACGGGCAAATATAATTGGTTTAGGGTAAAACATTTTCCAAATACCACACTAACTAACTACGGATCTGTTGACAGTATATTATATAGATAGTATACTGTATACATGACTCTTGTCTTAGATAAGTTTAGATCTCTACTGCCGCCTAAAACAAAAACTAGCCCCAGCGGCTGGATGAGTTTTAACGCACCTTGTTGTCATCATAGAGGGCATAAGGCAGATACTAGAAAACGTGCAGGTGTTCGATTTGACGGCAACGGCATTGTTTATAATTGTTTTAATTGTAAATTTTCAACAGGTTGGCAACCAGGCAGTCCTATAGGCGAAAAAATGAAATCGTTAGTTCGATGGCTAGGTGCATCCGACGACGATATTAAAGATCTAGTATTCGAAGCTTTGAAAACAGAAAGTGCAGAATATAAACCAGAAGTCTACGAACCAAAAGTAACGTTTACAAAAAAAGAATTACCAGAAGGTGCAATGCCTTTAGCTGAGTGGGGTAACTTACTAGAAGGTGAACTAGAAGAAAAGGTAGGAGAAGATTTTAAAAACGTACTTCGATACTTAATAGGTCGAGGTTACGAAAATCCATTTGATTACGACTTTTACTGGACTCCTGCACCCGGATATATCGATAGAGTTATTGTTCCGTTTAAATGGGAAGGCAACATAGTAGGAAACACAGCTAGAAAAATCACTGACGGGAAACCTAAATATGTTTCTGATCAGCATCCTTTCTTTGTGTTTAACGTAGATAATCAAATGCCCGAACAAAAATACGTGCTGGTCTGCGAGGGTCCGTTTGATGCGTTAGCTGTAGGCGGCGTTGCACTTCTCACTAACGAAGTATCCGAATTACAAGCAAGGATAATTAACAGTATAGGAAAACAGGTAATAGTAATACCTGATCAGGACAAGGCAGGTACTATACTAATTGACCAGGCCCGTGAGCTAGGGTGGCATGTAGCATTTCCAAATTGGGGCGATGGTATAAAAGACTGTGCTGACGCAGTAAAACAATACGGAAAATTATTCGTTGTGGTAGATGCAATTATAACAGCAACTACTAATCCTGCAAAGATAGAAATTGAAAAAAGGAGACTCTTAACTGAGTTAGAACTTCAAAATGTTTAAATCGATTTTAAATTTTATTTTGTATCCTTATACAAAATACAAAGAACATAAGGCGTGGAAAAAGCGTTTAGAAGAATTAAAAAAACGTGATCCATTTATATACAAATGACAGTTTGGGGAATCAATGCGCTAAATCACGGCAGTAGTTTGGCAGTGTTTGCCAACGGAAGATTGTCAATGTTTGAACAGTCTGCTAGAGATAAATTAGATCCTGATGTTATACATAGAGCTTTTAACTATGGGGGACCTAGTCAAATATTTTGGTATGAACGTCCGTGGGTTAAAAAAGCTAGACAATTACAAGCCGGCCAGTGGCGCAGAGTACTTGACCTTAACGACTTGCCAACAAGATACATTAAGGAAATTAAAGTCTCATATGCAAACTTAAGATATACTCCACACCATGCTAGTCATGCTGCGGCAGGATATTACACAAGTCCATTTAACCATTGTGCAGTTGTTGTATTAGATGCAATAGGTGAATTTGAATGTGCTACTATCTGGGAAGCTAAACATGGGGAGCTTCGAAAGGTATGGAGTCGTTCTTATCCTAATAGCTTAGGTTTGTTTTATTCTGCCTTTACACAATTAATTGGATACAGGCCGTTAGCCGAAGAACATCTTTTACAGAGAGATAGCGAGCTTGGAGATCCTAAAAGATATCTATCTCAGATTAGAAAATATTTTAACGGTACAGTTTCTCTGAATACAAACTTCCATAAAGGTGTACTCGATTGGCCTGCGCCAGTTGATGATCAGGACCGATATGACATTGCCGCGGCAGTACAACAGGTGTTCGAAGAACAAGTTGACATGGTAATGTTTACAGCTCGCAAGTTGACAGGCAGCGATTGCCTAGTATACATGGGAGGCTGTGCTATGAATTCAAAATATAATAAACAGTTGCCTAATCAGTGGAAACATGTTTGGAGTTTGCCAAACCCCGGAGATCCTAGTTCAAGTGTAGGTGCTGTATTATATCATACTAAACAAAGAGAGTGGGACTGGAAATTTGGTGTTGTAAAACATCTGGAGATTAGTGTATAATATATTATGATTAAAGATTACGGATACGAAGTACAAAAACTATATCTTGAATTAATGCTAGCAGACGCTGAAGTGTTTGTTCGCTGTCAAGGTATCTTTGACCATTCTCTGTTTGATCGTAAACTGCAAGATGCCGCGGAATTTATCAACGAATATGCAAAACAATATTCGGTGTTACCCGACTACGAAATGGTCAATGCATCATGCAGATTAGATCTTAGAAAGCCAGAAGATGTTAAGGAAGGCCACATGGATTGGCTTATGGACGAATTTGAATCGTTCACTAGACATAAGGCATTAGAGCGAGCTATTGTTAGTTCTGCAGAACTATTAGAAAAGAAAGATTACGGTCAGGTAGAAACACTGATCAAAGAAGCAGTACAAATTGGTCTTGCTAAGGATATGGGTACAGACTACTTCGAAGATCCTAGAAGTCGATTGATGCGAATCAAAGATAAGAATGGTCAGATCAGCACAGGATGGCCTAGTCTTGATCGAAGACTGTTTGGAGGTATGAACCGTGGTGAGCTTAATATTTTTGCTGGCGGCTCTGGTGCAGGTAAGTCGTTGTTTTTGGCCAACCTTGGTGTCAATTGGTGTTTGCAAGGTTTGAATGTTCTGTATCTTACATTAGAACTTTCGGAAGACCTAGTAGCTATGCGTATTGATGCAATGACTACTGGAATTTCAACGAAAGAGATTTTTAAAGATCTTGAGAACGTGGAAATGAAAGTTAGAGTTATTGGCAAAAAGGCAGGTAAACTACAGATCAAATATATGCCCTCAGGTAAGACTGCTAATGATCTTAGAGCATATATGAAAGAGTTTGAAATCAAAACAGGTTCAAAGATTGATGTATTGCTAGTTGATTACTTAGACTTGCTAATGCCTGCAAGTCGTAAGATTTCAGCAGAAAACTTGTTTATTAAAGACAAGTATGTGTCAGAAGAACTGCGTAACTTAGCAATGGAAAAACAATGCATTCTTGTAACTGCGGCACAGTTGAACCGTGGTGCTGTTGAAGAAGTAGAGTTTGATCACAGTCACATTTCGGGTGGACTTAGTAAGATCCAGACAGCAGACAACGTGTTTGGTATCTTTACCAGCCGTGCTATGCGTGAGCGTGGCCGTTATCAAATTCAGTTAATGAAGACTCGTTCTTCCAGCGGTGTAGGACAGAAAGTAGATCTAGAATTTAATTTAGAAACACTGAAAATTTCAGACTTGCCCGAGGACGAACAAGAAAGCCACAATGGTGCTAGCAGAGGCAGTTCTAGCATTATTGAAAGCATTAAAGCTAGAACCACAGTTAGTCAGCCTAAAATTGATGAAGATGGTGTAATTGAAGATCCCAACAGAGGAGCCAGTTTGGGTAAAGTTAGAGCTACTGTAGAATCGACAAAACTAAGAGAAATTTTGAATAATCAATTTGGCGATGAAGAGTAATAAAGTAGAGCTGTTAAAGTGGTTGCCTTCTGAAGGCGAGTATATTGAAATAGATTGGCCAAAAGTACACAAAACCATAGGCGTAGAACAAACTAGATGGCTGTTAGCACAGCCCGAGGAAAGCTGCCAAGTTATATTAGAAAGAAACGATATGTATTGTCGTTTAATTGCAGAATTCTATGACCATCGCACTTTAGTAAATTACCACCTTATGTGGGCTAAATAATGGATGCGTCTCAGAGAATTAACAGAATCATCATTAGTCACAGTTAATCGCCGTCTAAACCCAAAAATTTGGGACGGCGATTCTCTCAATCCCCAAGTAGTTGACAAACTTCGAGATATTGCTCAGGCCTTTGAAGAATTCATAGGCATTGACCTAGAAGTTATAGATTACACAATAACAGGATCAAATGCTAATTATACCTGGACAGAATACTCGGATTTAGATCTACATCTAATTGTTCCGGGAACTCCTACAGACGAACAACGTGAACTTTTTAACGCTAAAAAGGCACTATGGAGTGAGCAGCACGACATTACCATCAAAGGTCTTCCTGTAGAATGTTACGTACAGGGCGAAGACGAAGAACACCACAGCACAGGCGTGTATAGCATTGCTAAAAATCAATGGCTGGTTGAACCCAAGAAAATCAAACCGGAAGTAGATGATGCTGCTGTGGAAGCTAAAAAAGACGGCATCATGCGTGAAATAGAACACGCTATGTTAAGCAAGGATTTAGACAAACTTAGAGCAGTCAAAGACAAAGTTACTAAGATGCGTAAAGCAGGTCTTGCTCGTGCCGGAGAATGGTCAGTAGAAAACCTAGTGTTTAAGATACTACGCAACCTAGGTGTAATAGATGCTATTACAGAAAAAATAAGAGAGCTGGAAGATTCCGAGCTCTCTTTAGAACAGCAAGATAACTTGTTAGATTAATCTTTACGACCACCAAACAACTGTAGCAAGCTGATGAACAAGTTGATGAAGTCTAGATACAGACTCAATGCACCCATAACTTCTTCTTTTCCTGTATCTCCGCCTACTGAGACCATTTCACGAATTTTCTGTGTATCGTAAGCAGTAAGGCCTAAGAACACAATAACAGCAATTGCACTAATTACCATTTGGAACACAGTGCTACCAATGAAGATATTAATAACGCTGGCGATAATGATTGCGATCAATCCTACGAACAAGAATGAGCCAATGGAGTCTAGATTCTTTTTAGTAAAGTAACCGTAAAAGCTCATTGTACCAAATAACACAGCCGCAGCCATAAATGCTGAAACAATGCTACCTAGGTTATAGACTACAAAAATTGTAGCCATACTCAATCCCATTAACGCGGCAAAACCGTGTAGGAAAAGTTGTAGTGCTGCCTTACTGAGCTTTTCCATAGCAAAGCTAACGGCTAAGATAGCAACCAATGGTGCAAAAATTACTACCCACTTCATTGCGCCGGTGAAAAAGAATGTCATCAATGCGGCTGAGTTACCCACAAAGAACGACACAATCATGCTAGTGATCACTGCTAAACCCATATGCCCATAGACTCGACTCATTGCTGAGTTAATCTCAGTAGCATTACGATAAGTTTGTGTAGCGAACATTTGAACTCCTTTTAGTTGACAGTATTAACATTATACTGTAAAATTATTTATTGGTCAATGATCAACCCTGCATAATAATGCCAAAAAATAGGATTTTTATAAATACGCATATAATAACACAGAAAGACTACTATGAGACTACTACGCTGCACCGAAATTACAGAACGACTATTGACCTTAATTAAGGACGATCCAGTTCGTCCTGAAATTCCTGCAGAACAGCGGGTAGATCAAAAAGGCTGTGTTTATGTTTTGGAAAATGATGCAGGCGAACCTGTGGCAGTTACCTGCGTTAAGTTTTTGGGTAAAATTCCAGAAAGCGTAGAAGATCTAGCTGATGTAGCAGTAAACACTACCACAGCAGTATTTTATACTATTTGGAGTTATGCTGCTGGCGCTGGACGTGAGCTAATTACTCAGGCACAGCAAGATATCAAAACTACTGCACCTGAAGTTGAAACATTTGTTACACTGAGTCCTAAAACTGAAATGGCTCGTAGATTCCATCATAAAAATGGTGCTAAGACCTACAGAGAAAACTCAGACACAGTTAACTATCTTTACGACTAAACTTATTCATAATCTGTTCAACGCCCGTTCTACGTTTCCAGGGTAGAACGGGTCCTGTACTGTGTATATTGTCAAAATAATATTGAACAGCTCTAGGGTTTAGTTCTTTGGCAATTAACTCTTCGTTGTTGTACCATTTAGTGCCAATTAGATTGCCGACATAGCCCGAACTGAGATTTGCAGGATCGCCGTTAATCAACTGATTAGCTAATCTATCGCTGAGTATGTCGTGATTGCTTAGGCACATATGATTATATCTACAGTCATAGCCTTTAAAATAGCCCTGGCCTGATTTTTCATAATCTACTAATAGTTCGTTGGCATTTTGGTATTCAGCCCATTGTATTTCTGCTAGACTGCCCCGGGCCCAAGATAAATCCGGCCAACTGTCGCAGGGATTAACAGAGTCATCAAATGCTCGAATCATCAAGGGTTTTCTTAGCCCTCTACGCTGTGTTTCATAAGCTATGAGGCCCAGTCTGCTTACAGTCTGCAAATGGTCTAAACTAGGCCGCTGAATGTGTTTTAGGTATAGTTCTGCTGCTCGGGCGCGATCACGACCCACGTGCTGATCTAGGTCTATGATGTTCCAATTAGTCAGTGTGGGCTGGTCTTCAAAATACCAATATCTTGCTGAACTGGTTAGCACTATGACTACAAAGTCTTGTGCCTGCATCTGTTCAACAAAACTCATATAACTGCTCACAGTCCAATCCTGTGAACAGCCTATAAGGCTGTAATTGAATAGTTCTAGAGGTTGTTTGATCTGTTGACTGAGTTTGTATGCTAGTTGTCTAGTCCAAACCCTTTCGCTGTCATGCTTGGGATCGCAGACTCCAAAACTGTCTGCAAAAATCCATAGTCTAGGTGTTGTTCTCTGTTCCATGCCTGTATATATCTGTTATACAGGCACAGAAGCAGGATTATTGATTTACTGTGTATACAGTGACTTCAGCTACCCAAGGACCTTCACCACGATTCTGCATCTGCTGAGCAAACTCCTGTGCCAGTCTATGAGCTTCTTGCGACTCAGTGATGTGTCTACGTAGATCTTGACGCTGTACTCTAATACCAGTTCTGGTGTTTTTGGCCATTACTTTGTATGCCTGCATAATTCACTCCTGTTCTAGTATTTATGCAGGCTTGTTTTTTGGCTGAGCTATGAAGTTATAGATCACACAGAATCTTTGGTTGGATTTTTGAGGCCTACCGGTTACTCGCCAGTGTGTGCCATCAAAGTCATACCAAGTATTGGCTCGAGGTTCTAGTTCAAATGCTACGTCAAATGTTTCAGGCGTGTCCCATTCTTGCAGCCACGATCTCTGTTGGTAAACCACTGTGTTGCCGTCTGCATCTTCGGGGAAATATAAGCCTGTTTGATGCGGTCCCACTAGATCAATGTGCGGATGATTTAGATCCTGATTTGAGGGCAAACTGTTGACTATGCGAATTTTAAACAAAGTTTCCAATTTACGATCTGTGCGATCTAGAGCTGTGAGCAAGGGCACAACTAATAGATTATACAGCGCACTGATTTCTACATCGTTGTCGTAGACCATGTGTGTAAACTGATGCCAGTCATAGAGCCTCAAATCACGGCAACGATCTGGACCAAAAAAGCCATAGCTCAGAGTAGGGTCCACAGTGCAGTGACTAATAAAATCTCGTACTTCGTCTGTGAATAGATCAGAGATTTGGTTTAATTTGGGCACAATTTTTAGATCGCTGTGCTTTCGCGGTTGTCCCGGTTCGGGAATAGGTTCAAAATCACTCATAGTGTCTCCTTGTTCATTACTTAGCTAAGTATGAGATGCAAGCAGAAATTTTAAACTTATTCCCTACAGCAGTGGTACGACATCGTGTGGATGTTAAACCTTTTCTAAGCTGGGCCAAAAGTCAACCAATGCATCACACAGGCAGTCACAGCTATTCAAACAGCACACACGTACTGGACACTAACCCAGAGCTAGAGCAGATCATAGAAGCCGCAGCCACAGACTATGCAGAAAAAATACTGGCTATAACAGGCTCTCAGCGTGTACAGACATCGTGGATTAATCACAGTTCTGCTAGAGATTTTACTCACGAACACATACATTCTAATGCTGCCATAGCACTGTGTTTGTATCTAGAACTGCCCGGAGATCAGGATCGCATAAGATTTCATAAAAATGAAGCTCGCAGTTGGGGAGTGTACAATCTAATGTTTGACACTGATCCGCAACAGCAAGCACAGAGTCCTTGGGCACAGACTACCATAGAAATACCAGTACGCTCGGGCGATCTATTAATTTGGCCTGCGTGGTTACTGCACTCAGTACCTCCCACAGAGCAGGATCAAGATCGTTGGACACTGGCAGCTAATACCATGCCCAAAAACGGATGGGGATCTAGACTACATGAGTACCGAGTGCGTTAAGTTCAAAGATCAATGGTTTGTGCGCACAGACATTGATCTAGATCCGCAGTGGCGAATAATGTTTCGCAATCCCACTAGAAACTATGCGGATCTAACCAAAACACACCTGGGCCTACAATGGGAGCCTGCACCCATCTACGGGCAAGAAAGATTAACTAAAATAGCACAGCGCATACTCAACGAAAACTCAATACCCAGAACCATTACCACAACTTGGAGATCTTGGTGTATAAAGTATCAGCAGTCGGGCTGGCAAGAACCTCACAAACACGGTGCTGCACTGATCACTAGTGTGCTGTACTTTGATGATGACGATTCTGAAACTGTGTTAGAAATTGACAATCAAGAATACAGATTTGCCAGCCGGCGAGGTCAGTTCTTACTGTTCGACGGCCTTACCACACACTGGGGCACAGCAGTGCAGAACACCAAACGTGTGTTGGTCACAGATTGGGAATACAGAGAATTCTCAGCCGAAGGCGCCCAGCAAAATTTTTGAGCGCGAAGCGCACAGCGGTTTTTTTAGAGCGCAGCGACTAGCGCAAGCTAGAGCGGTAAGCGGTGGCTAGGGTCATTAACTGTGTAGTTTATTCTGCCCAGCGATCTATCGATCTACTGTGCTTATAGTTCTAGTGGGGAATTATTCAGGATCAAACAGTGTCTTAATAACACGACTCTGTTCAGGATATTTCATTAGCCATATATCTGCATATAGAGCATTGTTAAACAGCAGCCACCAATCAGTGGGTATGGCCGCGTTGAATACTTCAGTGTTTACATAGCTTCTAGGCCAGTAATGCACCCATTGATTCCAAGTGTAGAGTAACTCTACTTGGCTCTTTTGAAACTGCTCTAAGTACACGATCAGCATACAGTATTTACTAGGTAAATATCAAATATGCAGCTATACCACGTAAATTTAGCCATGGACTCAGTGTTTGACAACATACTGACAAATACCAGTGGCTTTCAAGAACTAGACTACAATAGAAACAACTGCTCTAAACAGTTTATGCAGTGGGTTATAAAACACAACGTTACATGGGATAGAGCTAAGATGTTTAATAGCCCGCCCAACTATAGATACAAGCTGCATATAGATGGCAATAAACACATGAACTGTGTAAAGCTGAACGTAGTGTTTAACAGTTATGGAACTGTGATGAACTGGTACAAGCCTAAGAATGGATATCAGGGCTATACGGGCACCAGTGACTTAAATCGTCCTATACTGTACTGGGATCCTAACTACTGTGATCTAGTACACACAGCTACAGTGGATACTGTGTGCTTAATAAACGGTGGCGAGATACACGATCTAGTAAACACGGACAATCGGGGTCAGAACAGGCACTGCTACAGTTTTAGCCTAACACATCCAGGAACTAGAACTAGAGTGACCTGGGCCGAAGCACTGGAACTATTTAAAGACTCAATTATACAGTGAGCAAAAGGGGTCTACAGGCCCAAAATTTTTGTGTGCAAATTTTTTAAAAATGCGGGAATCGTATAGCTATGGTGATTTCTACTGAGAATTTACTTTGGTATTCCAAATGGGTCCTGCAGGGCTAAAAACTAGAACGCTAAAAAATTTGAGTAGTAACTTTTTCTTTTCAGGGTGGTGATTTTATACCACTACTGTACAAATATACAGTGTGTACACTATAGCCCCACCACCCCTCAGCACCGACCATCCTGACCTGGCCTTCGGTCTCTCTCCGGAAGGTGAGCACCACATCGTCTCTGAGCTGCATCATCCCAGTTTGGTAACTGTTCGAACAGAGCACGACCTGGCTTGGGGTCCCAGGGTGCGTCACGATAGTCACGAGTAGCGCAGCCCTGTAATGTAAAACTAGCGCAGCATAACACTAGCAATAGCAGCATTCGCAGCATCACTATACTCTCCTATGCGTTCTTCTAATACTTCGTAGATCATACACTGCATAATAGCTCTAGCATCTATACGATCCTGTCCTTGTAGGCTCTGTATAAGAGAGAGTGCTTGCTCTTTGGTTTCACAGGCCCAGATAAGATCAGCTAGGAGCTTCTGGCGATGAGTGAGATTGGTCAGTGTAGGGTTCATGTTAGTTTACATAGTCTAAGGGTTTAACACCACCGCCCATGGGCAGCACATCTTGGGGCACATAGAACAGGCCTATAACATAGATCAAGAGTAGGCCTGCATTGATTGTAACCAGACTCCATTCACGGATTCTAATGCTCCAAATAAGGTACAGTGCGGCGCCTGTGTTCAGCAGGTATATGTTAATGGGATCTATGCGTAAGCTGGTACACAGTGCGCCAGCTAAGGTTATGGCACAGGCAGTCCATTTTAGGTAGAAGTTCAAATCACGCACGGCGGAAACCCAATGTGCCCACATACATCACAGCCAAGCCCACGGCAGCTACGATCACGCTGGAAAGCAATTCACTGTCAGTTACTGAGTTCTCTACTCCGCCCACTGCACCAAAGGTCACCAACAGTCCAGTTACGAACACGAATGCTGCGGATTTTTTGCTCATTTACTGCTCCTTGTTTGTTTAGTGTATGTGTGTATTATACAGCCAAAATGCCTCAGTGTCAACCAAAAATTGTAGTACCAATCACTGCTATCCAAATCAGCAGAGCTTGGGCGATGCCGAAGTGAAACAGGAACCAGGTTAGGGCAAAGAATCCGATCAGCTTCAGCATGTTATTTGACCTTTATAACAGAGTTGACTTCTGCGTAGAAGCTAACATAGCGAGGACCACGTTCGCCATTGCGCTTCAGGTATGCTTCAGCTTCGGAGCGGCTGGAGGCCTGCACAATGACCATATCATGATCAGTTTGGCTCCACTCTAGACGGAAAATGTAGTATTTCATCTTGGACTCCTTTCTGCTTACTGTATGTACAGTATAAGCTCAGAAGCCCAAAATGTCAACCAATTTAGCCGTTGTTTTTTTGCAACAGTTCTGCGCCGTCGCCCTGTTTGAGTACGAACTGCTGGTTCTGGAATCGATCTGCTATGATCTTGAACAGAGTTTCCTGATCTGGGCCTTGACCTAGGAATTGATCGTTGTCCTTACGGAATGCGTACAGGGTTTGGTTGTGCTGCTCTAGTCGGATCTCGATCTGTGGCTTTTCTACCTCGTCAAGGTCTCGCTTTAGCTCGGGTGCCCAGTGCCCAATGAACTTGTCCAGATCCTTGTTGGTAATGCCCGCTTCCTTCATCATGCGGCCAAAGGTAAACCACATGATCTTTTCGTTGAGTTTGTAGCCTAGATAAAAAGCCACTAGGCCGATAATAATATAATCCATTAGGTTCTCCGGGGAGCTTTTAGAGCGGCTGCTTCTTTGCGAATCTGTCCAGCCCGACGATACATTTCATCTGCTTCACGACTCAGCGCATCGCTTCGAGCCTGGCTGAGTTTGCTGCCACCAAACTCACGATCAATATAGTATTGCATCAGACTGTTCTTGATCATAGTGGGTAGATCGAAAGCATGATCTTCGGGCACTACAAATCTCACTGGACAGCGTCCCCAACCACCATATTCTAGGAACTCTGCGTAATAACGTCTATGATCTTTGTTATACGGATCAAAGGCCACTAAGGGCCTTTGCAGATATTCGAGTTTGCTCATATTGGATATTTATACAGCTTCTAACATGTTAGCAGGCACTTTCCACCGTCCTGCACCAGTGTTCACAGTCACGAACTTGATGGCGATCTTTTCCACAGTGCCCTGGTAAGTCATGCCAGTTTTGTTGCTGGTGAACTTCACAGTGCTGCCTAGCGTGATTGATCGTTTGCTACGCTCCATAAGACGAGCGCGAGCAAATTTAACAGCATCGATCATAGATTCCAGATCCTGGTTAGCCCAGTTGCCTTGGATGATCGCAGTATTGATTTGGCTGATGTTCATCTTCGCTCCTTTGTGTGTATATGTGTATTATACAGTGATTTTGGCTAGCTGTCAACCTAGTAGTCAGCGGTAACCGAGCCAGTTGCAGGGTTATACTTGACAAACAGTTTGGTAGATGTTATAGTACCAAAGTCGTCGTAGTCCACGCTATAGCAGAACTCACCACCGTTTGTCATGCCTAGGAACTCCGCAGTGTTGACCCGATCCTGCTTGTATCCACTGGCCTGTACAATGCCAGTTAGTGCAGAGGGAGAGTAGGTAGTAAGCTCGCGCAGTTTGGCAGCAGTGATCATTCCACACTCTCTTTCTCGTAGTATTGTGCAACATGCTCACGCACACGGTCGTCGTCTACAGTGTAGAACACAAAGTCGCCAAGCTCGTTGCGATAGTCTCGGTCCACATACTCAAAGCCACCGTAATATTGCAGGGTCCGGTCACTGCCCTTGCTGACTGCAATGCCGTCTTCGTTGACAAACAAGCGACCGCAACGCTGATCCAGGCCCAGCTCGGTAGCACTGACCAAGTCCATGTTTTCGTTTACAAAACGGCGAGTCTTTTCTTCGACGCTGTCGATCAGATCATAGATGCTGTGGTACATGGTTCGCTCCTTGTTAGTGTATGTGTTTATTATACAACCAAAATGCTCAGTTGTCAACCAAATCTGCTTCCAAGTCGCTAATTAAGTCCTCTATGCCGCAGTGCGTGTCGTAGCAAGCATCTGTCGCACCTAGCGCCTCTTGCACCAGTGCGTCTGCGTTTTGCAAGCTCTGGATTGCCTGCTCTAGTAGTTGCTTTTGTTTTGCTGTCAACATATTACTGCTCCTCTACACTTTCCAAACTGTACACAATTTCCAACACCTGGTTGCCCAAAAATGTCCTACCCTCTGCAAACAGCTTGTCTGCTAGTGCTTCCAACATCTCAATTTCTTTTTCCATTTTCGCTCCTAACTTGTTTAATTGTTATTAGTATAACACCTGCTGTCCAAAATGTCAACTAAAAGGGCAAAAGCCCTACAAGTTAGTCTACTATTACAATGTTGTTTGTACGCAACACCTTTTGTGCAGTTGCAATAGTGCGTTCTAATTCTGTTTCTAAGTTTTCTGCAAGTAAGTCCCCACTAACATAGTTGCACTGCTTTTGCACTGGGAATTTAAACTTATATTCCTCGCCTACTAAATGCTTATGCACATTAAAAGCAATTTGCAGTTTATATGCTTTAATTTTTTTATTAAAAACTAGCTTTGCGTATGCTTTGCAGTTTGTAAACATTTGCGCTCCTTTTTACTGTGTATGTGTGTATTATAGCGCAGTCTGTCCAAATTGTCAACCAAAATGCAAAAAGACCCTACGCACTGTAGGGTTGTTGCTTAGACAGACGTGCAAGTTCTTGTTGCAGTTCTGCCACACGTTGCTGTTCTAGTTGTGCAATAAATTTAAGTGTTTTTTTATGCACATCGTTTTTGAACTTATTAATGCTTACATTAAGCATTAGACTAGTTTGTCCGTAACTTTGCAAACGATTATTAGTTTTATATACTTTTGCACGAGCGGCAGACATTGCGTATGCGTTAACAGTGTTTGCGTAGATTCCCATTTACTTCCTTTGTTGCTATGTGTGTATTATAGCGCACAAGGACCAAAATGTCAACCAAATTGTCAAAGTCCCTAGAGACAGTGTGGTTATTCTAGATAAAAAAACCCACTGTACGTGTGTACAGTGGGCCCAAAGATACCGCGAACCGGGAGCGAATCGGTTAAGCGGTAACTGCTTCTGCTGCCTTCGCGGCAGTAGTCTGTGTACCTGCGGGCGCAGGATTTTTCTTCTCAGTGTATACAATGGCAGCTTCGATAGCCGCATTGCCCTGACCAAAACCAATGCTCTTGAGATGCTGAGCAATTTCAGCCTTGGTCATTTCGTAAGGCAGTTCAACCAGCTCAACATCCTTGTGTCCGTTCTTGGCCAGAATCTTGATGCGCATCACGTCATTGGCGAAGCGAATCTTAGTCTTGCCATCAAGGGTTGAAACACCAGCAACTGCAAATTTCTTATCTGTAGCCATTTTAAAAAGTCCTCTTTCTCTGTGTGTAAAATACCGTTATTGGTATGTTATTAATATAGCATCAAAATCCAAGTTGGTCAACCGTTTGGTTATCCAATTTGTGGACTGACTTGGATTGTGACGCTTTCTTTCTCGTCCAGGGCGGCGATGAACTCGTCGTCAAAGACCAGATCCTGCATAGCGAGATCAATCATTGATTCAACTCGCTGTGTGTCCGCTGTACCCGATCCTGCACAGGTTACAGTGAATGTAAACTTAAAGGTTCTCGGCATGTTCCCAAAACTCCTTGCGTAAGGCAAACATAGTGTAGGCCTCTTCTACCAAATATATAGCGGATTTCTCTGCGTCCCAAGCCCATTTTGGTTGAACACCATCAAAGTGCTCTGCACGGGCAAGGTTCTGCTCGGCACTAGGGCCAAACTGACTCCAAAGCCAGTTGCGGACGCGAATCCACTGTTTGACCCTGTCGCCACGGCCTATGAACTCTACCCTGTGGGTAAAGTATCCATAGCCGTTGTATTGGCGAGTCAGTTTAACCAACCGCATCATACCTTCTGTTCCTTAGTGGCTTCAATACCATCCTTGATCCACTCAGTGAGCTCTTCCTCTTCAGCATTCTCTGCTTCATACTCACGGATGGATTCAGCGATGCCAAAGCAGTCATTGATCTCTGGATAGTCCTGCTCAATCTCGTCGGCACTCATACCTTCAAGACTAAAGTCATCGCAGTCGCCATCTTCGTATTTGCCAGCAAAGGCCATACCGCTTTCGTAGAACATTGCTTCAACACGGAAACCAAGTTCTTCCAACCGTTGGTAAGCATTCACAGGCGGGCTCCACGCAGAGTCAAAGGATGCATGTAGCATCTTGCCTTCTGGATGCACATCGCTACAGCCTTGCTCGCCTACATCCCATTTGGTGCCCCATGTGCCAACACAGAAGTCATACCAGTTGCCGTAGCCATACTTCTCAACATTGCGTCGAGTCTGTGCTTCTAGTTCAGCCTGCTTCTCTGGATCACCGTGGAAGCCACTGATGGTATCCTTGAGATCTTGTGGCACAGGAATAAACTCATTCAGGAACTCTCCACGCTCAAGGGCTTCGTGTGCCCGTTGAATCATTGCAGGATCTTCGTGTTCTAGGATTAGGTTGTTGTTGCACCAATTTGGCATGTGTCGCTCCTCTCAGTATGTGTATATTATACAGTCATTTGGTTAAGGTTGTCAACCAATTTGTAGAACTCCGAATCACCCCAACGACGCCCGTGATGCGAGCAGATCGCGCCAATGGTCTCCAGGGTATTGATTTTAGTCGCAGTCGCAGTCTCTGCAGATTCCAGCAGTTCGGCGGCTCGGCGCAGTTGGATTACCACTTGGGTGATTTCGTCTTGGGTCATGCTGTTTCCTTAATCTGTTTCAGGAGGTATTGATTCTCAAATTCTTTGGCCTTTTGGCGCAGTTGCTCACGATACTCTGCTCGCTTAGCCTTAGGCAATTGGGAGATCAGATCAGCGACCAACGAACCGTAGTAGCCAGCGGCATACCCATAGTCATTGTAGAGTTTGTAAGTGGCGTCAGTCATTGCGTTGACTGCCTGCTGGGTCTCACGGAACTCTACTAGGTATTGTTCGAATTTTGACATTTCACGCTCCTTTGTGTTTCAGTATGTGTATATTATACAACCAAAATTAGGCTTTGTCAACCAATTTGTAGTCTTTAACCATACGGTACAAAGGGTCTAATTCTTCTACATCCTCTAGCTCAAAGTCCCGATCGTGCCAGTCTATCCACTCCGAATTCACAGGGTCGCACTCGCCGTTGAATAACTTCTCACGGGCCTGCTCTTCGGACTCTGCTTCAACTTCGTAGGTTTCGGCTACAATACAGTTACGCCAAAAGGTGAACTTCTTCATTGGGCTAAGAAATTAACCATGTTCTGCCATGTGTTTGCAGGCACCACGATAGGTGAATCCTGGGCAGGTGCAGGTTTTTGCTTCTGGGTCGACGTAATAGATTTGACCTTTAGAACCAGTGACTGCGATGCGGGTTGATTCATTCTTTTGCTCCTTAAACAGTTTCTTGTCTGCGGCCACGAACTTGCGGCCCCTACGATCAATCTTGATCTTGCCACTTAGGTACTCTGGCTTGCCTTCACCCCATTTGATGTAGGCTACAACCTTGTCCCCATCGAGCAGGTAAATGTGATTGGGCTGTCTTGCGACTCCCTCCCACACTGTTACCTCACGAACCGCTTCCATTAACGGTAATCCTTCTTAGAACCACTGGTTTCGTTGTCATTGTATCCTGCCATGTATTCTGCTACACTCTCAGGATCAGTGACAGCAACACGGGGACCACTATCGCCACCAACTCCGCCGTAGTGAGGATTAGGAGCTCGTCCGTAGTAGGAATCGGCACTGCCACGATCATACAGGCTACCGTGATTGCTACGGACAAAGTGGTAACCTTTCAGGGCACGGACCACACGCTCTTGTTCTGTGTGCTCTAGCATGGCAATATACATCTCGACTCCTTTGTGTTTCAGTATGTGTCTATTATACGGCCTTTAGCCCAATTTGTCAACCAATTTCTTTGTAGACCTTGTAACCGTAGATGTTGAGCTTGCGGATAGCGGCTTGAATCTCTTTGTAAGTCTCGTCTAGATCGTCTAGGCACTTCTTAACTTCTTTAAGGTTTTCAGCCATGCACTCCTGCCCAGAGTAGATATGGCGGCACTCGTAGTAACGATCACCATCATCGTTAATCAGCTGGAATGTACCAAAGTCCTTGTAGAGTTGAACTGGTGATGTTTTCATGTGCGCTCCCTTTTGTGTTACTATGTGTCTATTATATGACAATTTGGGCAGACTGTCAACCAATCTGCCCAAAGACCCTTTAGTCGAGTCGGCTACCAGCGTAGGCTTCGAAGCCGTACTTCTGAAACACCTTGGCGGCTGCTTCTGCACCTGCCTCCAGCGTGTCGATGTTCTGGCAACCGTAGCCCGCAGGATTCCACAGTTGGAATGCCTTGGTGTAGTCTTGACGCACACCAGCTGCCTTGAGCATCTTGCCCAGTTTGGTGTTGCCTTTGACCTTGTAGATGTTGGTCCAAGCAAAGCCGCAAGCGAACTGATCGCGCCCGCCCAGCTTCTCTTTGAAGAACGTGTCTGCGGCTTGGAAAGCGGCTTCTTTGGCTTCACGGACAATAGCGTTGACTTGGTCTTGAGTGTAGTTCATTTCAGCTCCTGTTTTGTTAACGTATGCCATTAGTATAACGCCAAAAGGGGGCCCTGTCAACCAAAATGAAAAAGACCCTTTAGCTATTCAGGGTATTGAACGGGTCGTACTCTTCGCCCAACTCGTCCTGCACACCCATATCGTCCAGCACGGACAGCACGTACTCGAGCGGGCACTCTAGCATCAGCGCAATGACTTTGGCACTGTGCCCTTCGATGTAGAGCTCTTGAATATCGTAGCTGAGATCCTTTACATTACTCATTTGACAGTATCCTTCATGACTTCTTGAGTTTTACCAACAGCTTTATCAACAGCAGATGCAACACCACTCACACCCACAGTTGCCACAAACATACCAGCCAAGAATGCTAACAGCAGTTTCATTCGTCATCTCCATTGTCGCGGATGTAATCATTACGACGGGCGAATTCCGCAACTTCGTCTTCGCTCATCCAGCCCAGCGCATCACGTGCAAGGCTTTCCCAATCAATCACACCCTGCTCAGCAAGGTCCAACAGCTCGCTGGTTACAGGACGGCTAACACGATGGCTAAAAGTAAACATTGTCGCTCCTTAGTGTGTCTATGTATTATACTCTCAACGAGCCAAAAAGTCAACCAAACGCTTGTTCAGCTGATCCATTTCGTCCTGCTCCACGTAGAAGTCTGTACGTGGGTCCCAGTACTGTCCAGCCTTAGGATCATAGTACAGGACTCGCTCGAGGAACGCAAAGGGTCCTTCAAGCCCCTTGCGGGGGCCGTATCCTTCGCAGACCTTAGGCATAACCTTGTAACCCATCACACGCTCCTTTCACTATGACTCTAGTATAGCACCTCTAGATAGATTTGTCAACCAAAAATAAAGCCCTAGAAAAACCTAGGGCTTTACATGCACACGTATAGCAGCGGGGCCTGTTGTATTTCTACAACAGCCCGGCACTTCAGCCTGCCACCAGGGCGGCGTCCTTCTCGTAGATCACAGTCTGACCAAAGGGCGCCTCTGCGGAAGTATTGCCCTTAACGATAAAGATAGTATCTACTTGATCTTCAGGACCCCAACTGCCACAAGGGTAGCCGTCAGTGAACATAATGAACTTCTTAGCATCAATGCCTTCGTCAAGCATGAACTGGAAGTTAATGTCAAAGTCAGTACCGCCACCACCTTGAGGTTCATACTCCAACAGTTCGTGACTATTGTCGTGAGTGATCTTTTGGTAGTTATAAATGTCAGTGTCAAAGCACCACAAGTGAATGCTGAAGTCCTCGTACTGGTCCATGATGCTCTTAACTTCGCTAAGGAAGGTAGAAGCATCTTCTGTGCCAATAGAACCGCTCATGTCAATAGCAATAGCCACGTCAATGGTCGTGTCCTCTTTGAGTCCGGGCAGGATAGCACCACTGTGCATAGCCTTACGGTTAGGGCGAGTAAACGAATAGTCGTTGCGGATAATGCTTTGGATCTCTTGACGGATCAGTTGACGCCAGTTAATCTTAGGCTCAGTCATGTCCTTGATCATACGCATAATGCCTGCAGGAGTCTTACCTGCACCAGCGGCCGCGGCACTTTGGATCATTGCTTCCTTGACTTCGTCACGGATCTTCTGCAGGTCCTCTTTGCTGATGCCGGGCTTATTGCCCTTCTCATCACCCTCTTTGCCTTCGCCAGGACCTTCTTCTTTCAAGTGCTCGTCCAGCAGGTCGCCTAACTGTTTCATCAGCTGGTCCATAGGGATCTTCTCTGCCTGCTCGTACAGGATGTCGTAGATCTCTTCCCATGCAAGGCCACGGTACTTAGGATCGTAGCAGATCTTAACTTCAGTGATCTTCTCACCAATGCGTTCGTCTACAAGGATTTGGTTGACAGCAAAGTCTTGAGCGATGTTAGACAGTTGCTTATCGCGTGAGCCAACACGGCCAAAGTGATCAAAGACAGCGTGGCAGATCTCGTGTCCAAACAGGAACTCCAGCTTCTTGACTGAGAGCTTCTCTACGAACTTCTTGTTATAGAAAAAGTCACGACCGTTAGTGGCCGCAGTCGGGCACCACTCGCTGGCATCGATAAGGCGCATACGAGTAGCCATGTTGCCGAAGAAAGGCGCTTTCAAAAGCAGGCCAACTCGGGCAGTGGTAAGTTTGTCGATAATTGGGTCCATTGTTCGCTCTCCTTAGTATGTCTATATTATATAGTCTTTAGGCACCCTTGTCAACCAATAAAAAAAGGGTGTTGTATTTCTACAACACCCCCTGCTATGGGCGAGGTCTTAATTCTCCATAGCACTGAGAACATACTTGCCAAAACGCTTGTGGAACTCGTCGAAGTGTTTCATCTTCGTAGCGTCAAAGGGCAGGTTGTAGTTAGTCAAGCCAGTCTTGGCACCCATAACAACCAGCTCAGTAGGGAAGCAATCCATCATATAGCGGAAGAAGTAGTCGGCTTTCTCGTCGAACTTCTTGTCGCCTTTGTCAGCGGCATCCTTGAGCTCGTAGCACAGGCTCACAGTCAGCGAATACATGGCACTGACTTCCTTGATCTCAAGCGTCTTAACCTTACCGCTAAGGATGTCCTCAGCCTTGGGCAGTTTGCCTGCAATCTTACGGTGAGCCATGAACTTGACAGCCAAGCCATCGCCAACGGCACCCGCAATCAGGTTGTGCAGGGTATCTGCATCGCAGTCGTCGTCTTTGAGCAAGTCGCTAACGAAAACCCAAGAACGAGGAGTAGCAAACGACTTGCTAGGGCTCTTCGGATCGAAGTCGTAGAGGTCCTGCTTGGCAAAGCCAACATAACCCAACACCTCAGGGTGAACGTCGTTCATAACAGCCCACTCTTGGAAGTCGTCAAAGTCAACCTTGGCTTCCAAGTGAATGAAGCGGTTAGCCAGCGGAGCAGGCATACGATAGGTAACACCACGGTCGCCTTCACGGTTACCAGCGGCAACAATGTCAACGCCCTTGGGCAGGTTGTAGGTACCAACCTTACGGTTAAGGATCAACTGGTAGGCCGCGGCCTGAACAGCCGGAGGAGCAGAGTTCAGCTCGTCCAAGAAGATCAGTGCAGTGCTCTCAGGATCAGTAGGCAGTTCTTGCGGAGGAGCCCAAACCATGGCACCCTTGTCTGCATTGTAATAAGGAATACCCTTGATGTCGGTAGGTTCCCACAGGGCCAGACGAACGTCGATGACCTCGCGACCAGCATCTTCGCCGATCTGCTTAACGATATCGGACTTACCAATACCAGGGGGACCCCACAGGAACACAGGGCGGCGAGTTGCGATCGCCTTACGGATAGAACGCTTTGCGGCTTTCGGGCCAACAGTGCGAACGGAAATATCTTGTGCTTTTGCCATTTTAAGACCTCGTTTCAGTTAAACAAATTGCTTTCTCAGTGTTAATAGTATAACACCAATCCGGGTTCTTGTCAACCCCTAATTTTCACATAGTTTAGGGCTGTTGTTTTATCGCCACGGAGTGCTTTGATCTTGCCCTTGATTGTCAGCTCCCCTGCTAGCTCCTTAGAGAACCAGAAGTCCACGAACGCTTCACCCATACGGGCAGTGATCTTGAACTTATTGTAATTCTGATTGAAGCGCGAACTGATCACAGTGATCACACCAGTGACAACATCACCTTCTGCGCCTACCAGTTGCTCGCTGGCAAAGATCTCACGGTTCAAATCCACACGAGCTTGATCACGACGAGCAACACTGGGCAGACAGCTAATCACAGCGAACTCTAGCATATTGCGACCCGTGAACTCATCCATCTGGGCGATCTTCAATGCTTGGCGCTCGAAGTCGTTGATCTTGCCCGTTAGAGCTTTAAGTGTAAAGCCGTTGAAGTAGGAGCGGTACTTCTGACCCAGCTCTACTTCGAGGTTAGTGGGCTGAACATTGTCACGGAGCCAGCCCTTGACTAGGACCTTGTTGGCTTCTTTGATTATCTTAGACTCTCCCGAGTCACTGTAACCCCATACCGGCTCTTTGTAGTAACCTTGATTCAGGGTGTCAGCACGGACAGCAAGGCCCCAAACTTGATCTGCTGTGAATTGCATTCTTCGCTCCGTTGTCTCAGTATCATTATTATATAACCAAACGGCAGGAATGTCAACCAAAAAGATGGGAGTGCCGGCCAAAGAAAAAGGGTGTTGTATTTCTACAACACCCTCAAAATCCCGCCCCGGGAGCGAATCGGATTGGGTTTTGAAACTTAGAGCGTGATGCCCATAGCCTTGGCCTTGTAGCCAAGAGCAACGATCTCACGTGAAGGCTTGCCCATCACGTACTCAGTGACCTGAACACCGTTGCCTGCCTTGCGTG
>JACCDX010316058.1_pt1 | contig 22502 bp, 20 predicted proteins | sample 7449681 | NCBI WGS metagenome assembly JACCDX01 (sample SAMN15323450, study PRJNA562643) | freshwater metagenome | isolation source: river surface water | place: USA:Blue River Watershed | collected 2017-08-18
ATAAAGTTGCAATCGCTGAATTGATTCCAATAATTCGACCGCTTCCATCTAGAAGTGCACCTCCAGAATTTCCTGGGTTGATTGCGGCATCAGTTTGAATTGCATTTACATAACTCTCTTGACCATAGGAGCCTGTCGTTACTGGTCGATTCAATGCAGAGATAATTCCGCTTGTTACTGTTGAGGCTAAGCCAAGTGGAGAACCGATCGCAACAACTGGGTCCCCGACAACAAGTTTGGTGGAATCTCCGAGAGTTAATTCTGGGAGATTTCCTTTGGAAATTCTGACTACTGCTAAATCATAATTACTATCTCTACCTACAATTGTTGCTGGGTATTGATCACCGTTATTTAATTCAACAATTAGTCGCCCAGATGAACTAAGTGCGAACTCTTGCACTACGTGATTGTTGGTCACAATAAAAGTTGAGAGCGCATTGGATTTGTAAACCCAACCGGAACCAGAACCTGAGCCAGATGGAGTAGCTACCTCCAGCGAAACCACACTTGGGCCGGCAGTGGCAGCAATTGCGGATACATCTATCGAATCACCGCTGATCGAAACTACCTTTTGTCCATTTCCACAAACACCATTCTTTGAAAGATAGAGCGCATTTGTAGAAGTCACGCAGGCTTTTGAGCCTGGGGTTATTGATGGTGCGGCATTTGAAATTCCACCCACAAAGAGGGCGCCTGCCGCGAAACCAACGCCCACTTTGGTTGCTGTGCTATTCAAAATATTCATGTCTAGAGAATGCCTTTTTTAACTAAAAAATTCCTGAGAATTAAGTTAAATCTCGACAATATTCTTACCGATAATTTTGACCTTAATCTTCTCTAGCGGGCGTGGTGCCGGGCCAGCAACAACTTTGGCCGACTTCATGGGATCAAAAGCTGCCCCGTGGCAAGCGCACCTTAATTGCTTTAGAGATGGCGCATATTCGACGGTGCATCCTTGATGGGTACAAGTAAGGTTGTAAGCAAAGACCCCGGTCTTAGTTCTAAATAACAGCGCAGGCGCACCGGACGCTGAAGTGAAATTAAAAGTGCCGCCAACTGGAACTTTACTGAGCGCAACAATTCGTTTGTTCGCTGCCTTTGCAATCGGCAATACATTTCGCGGAAATAATTGTCCTAATCCCATAAATGCACCTGAAATGCCAGCAACAGCACCAATGCGCATAACACCACGACGATTAATATCAAATCTCATTGCACCAAGCCCTCTTCTCCCACTTAGACCATTTTGCAAAATTAGAAAATATGCTAACCACATCACTGCATATGCAGTATCACTTCCGTAAAAATATGGTCGAACATTAAAAGTAGCGGTTAACCAAAGTCCAATTGATATTGAGAATCCCGCTAATGCAGAGATTCTTGGCACCACGAACATTAATGTTGCTACGCCAACTGCAAACTCTCCAAAAATCGTTAGCCAACCAAGCAAAACGGCATAATCGTATGATTGAATTAAGAATGAACCGATTGGAGAGTTCTTCGAAAAGGCTTCAATTTGTGCGCCGATATAAGTTGCGCCACCAGGATTTAAAAATCCTGGATCTGATGCCTTATCCCAGCCGCCATAAATCCAAGTTATGCCAAGCCAAGCTCTTAGTAGACGCGTAGCCGGGCTCTGAGAACGCCAAGAGGCTGAAATGGACTTTGGATGAAATGCCATAGAAAAAGAGTAATGGTTGTTTCTTAAAAAAAGCTCCCTGACTTGGACTCGAACCAAGAACCTGCCGGTTAACAGCCGGCTGCTCTGCCATTGAGCTATCAGGGAATACTGCGAGGGCAAACTCTACAACAAGCCCTGCTAAGGTAAAAATCGGCTATTTATAGGGATTTTATATAGAACCTAGCGCCTTTTCGCGCAAAGCTCGGCGCTGCGATTCCAATGCAACTAATTCAGTGAATAGACCTTCGTACTCAGCATCGTTTGGATTCACCCGTTGTAATTTCGATTTAGCATCTGCAATTGTTCTTGAAATCGCAACTTCATGTAAACGCGCCACAATTGATTCCACATATCGATCTGAAATTTCGCCATCTGATCTGATTGGCTCCACTGATAACTCTGTGAACAAGGACTTTAATTCTTCATTTTCAATATTTTCAAGCTTTGCACCTGCTTCGATGGCGCCTCGCATGGCTTGATAGGCAGGATGTGAAAATGAATTTGCAGGTAATTCGCTCCAGCCTAAAACTAAAGTGGGAACCTGAAGTTTTGCTTTCAAAACCTCGCGCTCCAAAATTAAAGTTGGTTCTTTTGGATCAGGTCTCCAATTTCCAACAACTGGATCATTCTTAACAACCGCACTCTTGCCAGCTATTTGAGTTACCGCTGATAAAACTGGATCAATATCCATTCCCAACCAGAGCGCTAATTGTTTAACGTATTCAGGGCGTAACGCCTTATTCTTAATACGAGCAACCATAGGGGCAGTCGCAGCCAGAGCATTCACACGCCCCTCGGCATTTTGTAGATCATGTTTCTTCAATTCTGTGCGAATTGCGAATTCAAAAAGTGGAATTCGACTCGCGATTAAGTCGCGAAGTGCAGCATCGCCATGCGCCTGTCGAAGTTCGCATGGATCCATTCCACTTGCTTCAACAGCTACAAATGTTTGAGTTACGAATTTTTGATCATCTTCATAAGCTCGAAGCGCTGCTTTTTGCCCAGCGGCATCACCGTCAAATGTAAAGATAACTTCTCCACGAAAGGCATCATCATCCATCAATAAATTACGCAGAACTTTGATGTGGTCATCACCAAAGGCGGTGCCGCAGGTAGCAACTGCTGTTGTCACACCTGCCAAATGCGCCGCCATCACATCGGTATAGCCCTCTACAACCACTACTTGGCGCTTAGCGGCAATCTCTTTTTTGGATCGATCAAGCCCATAAAGCACTTGGCTCTTCTTATAAATCGGAGTTTCTGAGGTATTTAAATACTTAGGACCTTGGTCTTCTTCAGATAATTTGCGCGCTCCAAATCCGACCACTTCGCCAGTGATATTTCTAATTGGCCAAATTAATCGATTGCGGAATCGGTCAATCATTCCTTTTTGGCCCTCTTTAGATAAACCTGCAATTTCTAATTCTTCTCCGGTAAAGCCCAGTGCCCTTAAGTATTTTGTGAGCGCATCCCATTCATCCGGAGCATAGCCAACTCCAAAACTTTCACATGCGGCTCTATCAAAACCTCGTTTAAGAAGGAAATCGCGACCAATTTGGGCAGCCGGAGAATTCAAATGTTCTGCATAAAATTTTTGAGCCGCTTCGTTGGCAGCTATTAGACGACTTTTAAGTCCTGGTTTGTAATCACTTGATTTCCCGCCTTCATAGTTAAGTTGATAACCAATTCGTGCTGCAAGTTTCTCTACCGCTTCAACAAAAGCGATATGTTCGATATCCATTAGGAACTTGATTACATCTCCACCTTTGCCACAGCCAAAACAATGGAAGTAACCTCGAGACAAAGTCACATGAAATGATGGAGATTTCTCATCATGAAATGGGCAAAGGCCTTTTTTCTGATCTCCGCCTGCTTGCTTGAGTGGCAAATAATCATTTACAACTTCGTCGATACGTACATTCTCGCGAACATACGCCACGTCTTCATTGCGAATCATGCCGCTCATGAGGACAACCTAGCGTGTAATGCATATGCCGCAGGATCGGTAAGACTTGCAACTTGGTCAATGATTACTCTTAAGCGTGAATTTGGCGATTCATGCCACGCGTCCAGAAAAACAGTGTCTAGCACTTGCGCGCCAGCAGCTTGAATCATCTCCACTAACTCATAAATTACTTGACGTTGCTTTGCATATCGAGCTTGGGCTTCCGGTGCCTGAATCAAATAAAAGGCGCTGATTGCCTTTAAAAGAGCTACTTCTACCAATTGATTTCTAGGGATAACCAAATCTGCATCAAATCGCTTTAACTCTCCGGCACCATATCTATCTCTCGTGGCCCGCTCTGATTCAAATACGAATCTACCAATTAATTGGCTGGTGGAATCTTTAAGTTTTGCTAAGTCTCTATGCATGCCATCAAAGTCTGCCGGCCAACATGATAATTTTTGAAGTCTGACTAAAGCTGACTCAGTCTCCTCTTTACCGCACTCTAAGTAGCTCTTATCTAAAATCGTATGAATTTCAGAAAGATCGTTTTCAATATCAGGAACACTCAATTGACTAGCCACGATGGCATCCTCAAAATCATGAACAGAATAAGAGACATCATCAGACCAATCCATGATTTGAGCTTCAAAAGTTCTCTGACCTATTGGAGCGCCTTCACGCATCCAATTGAAAATTTCAAGATCATCTGAGTAAACTCCAAATTTTTTTGGATTTGACGATGCACTCCATGGGTACTTAGTGCAAGCATCTAAAGAAGCTCTTGTTAGATTTAACCCGACGCTTCGTTTTCCTTCATAAGTTTTTGCTTCTAATCTGGTTAGAATTCTAAAAGTTTGTGCATTTCCTTCGAAGCCGCCAATATCTTTAGCAACTTCAGCTAAGGCAGTTTCACCATTGTGGCCAAATGGTGGGTGTCCTAAATCGTGAGCTAAACAGGCGGTATCAATTAAGTCTGGATCTGCTCCGAGAGAGGCACCAAATTCACGACCAATCTGTGCGCATTCAAGTGAGTGCGAAAGTCGAGTTCTTTGAAAATCATTCTCCCAGGGAACTGCTACTTGAGTTTTTGCAGCTAACCTACGAAGCGCAGCAGAATGAATTAATCTGGCGCGATCGCGCATAAATTCAGTACGGCCGGGGCGTTTTGCTGGCTCAGCTATAAATCGCTCGCTATCACGCGCTTCGTACATAGAAGTTAGCCTAACCCGATAGCCGAAAGACCAGTACTTTCCAGATGGTCGCTAACGTGAATTCCTAGCTTTTCTAGCGTGCGATAGGCAATATAGGCATTTCCTTCGCGCCACAAGTATCGAAGAGATGAGTTTTCTAATGTAAACGGACCGCTTTTAACCGGCGAACAGGTGGCATTAATTCCAAGGTCATCTGAAATATACATAGATCTCTTGCAATGGTATGGATCGGTAACGATGATAACTTGATTAATTCCATTCAACTTAAAATAATCAGCAAAAGCTTTTACGCTCTTGATGGTATCTCGTCCCTCTCCAATTTCAATCGCATCATTTCGCTTGATTCCATTTGCAATCAACCAACGGCGGCCCGCACGAGCTTCAGTAAATCTATCTCCTGGTGCTCCGCCACCGACAGTTAGCACCTTCTCTACTAAACCAGATTTGTAAATTCGTAGCGCCTCTTCCAAACGCGCTTCTAGCGCATCACTTGGACGACCATCATATTGAGCGGCTCCCATGACAACCGCAAATTTAGAACTAGTAACCTTTGGGTAATGCGCTTCATACCAAACTTGGGCAAAGAAAAAAGTTGGAATTCCAATAATCACTAGAAAAATTAATGATATAAATCTACGAATCAATTTAAACATCTTTAATTTTCATCCACCGCTAAAAGCATCTTCTAATTCCAAGTGAACCAGCTCGTCTGGATCTTTAAGCCAGCCATCTGGAAGCGTTGGGGGTCTTCCGTGGCTGGTACGACCGCGAGGTTTTTCGCCAACTTCCTGCGGATAAGGCTGATCTTCTAATTGATCTAATAAGCTGCGAAATTCTGCTAAGGAACTAATCATCCCAAATTGACGTCTTAATTCTTGTTTTACCCTGAAACCTTTTAAGTACCAGGCCATATGTTTTCTCAAGTCTTTACAACCACGATCTTCGGATTCGAAATATTCAACAATTAATTCGCCATGACGGAACATCACTTCTCGCACTTCAAAAAGGGTAGGTAAATAACGTTCATTGCTGCCATTAAATGAATTAACTAAATCCCTGAAAAGCCAAGGTCTGCCTAGACAACCACGCCCTACAACCACACCGTCGCAACCAGTCTCTTTAACCATCCGAACGCCATCTTGACCTGACCAAATATCACCATTTCCAAGCACCGGTATTCCAGTTGGCCGCAAATGCTCTTTTAATTCTGCAATTGCGCTCCAATCAGCTTTTCCTTCATACATCTGAGCGGCGGTTCTAGCATGTAGCGCTACCCATGTGACTCCAGCTTGCACAGCTGAATCTGCCGCTTCTAGAAAAGTTTTATGATCACTATCAATTCCGATTCGCATCTTTACAGTTACGGGAATTCCAAATGGTTTAGCAGCATCAACTGCATTTTTCACGATACTTGAAAATAATTTACGTTTGAAAGGTAGAGCCGCGCCGCCACCCTTACGAGTTACTTTTGGAACCGGGCAGCCAAAATTCATATCAATATGATCTGCTAAATCTTCTTTACCAATCATCTCTACCGCTTGGCGCATCACAGTTGGGTCTGTTCCATACAACTGCACGCTTCGCGGCCATTCCCCTGCGCCTGGTTTCATTAATCTGAAAGTTTCTTCACGACGTTCGATTAGCGCACGCGCAGTCACCATTTCTGAGACAAATAAACCTGCTCCTTGTTCGCGACAAAGTTGTCTAAAGGGAGCGTTAGTAATTCCAGCCATGGGAGCTAAGACAACTGCAGGGTCTACCTGAAAGTTGCCGTCGCGAAGTGGAAGATTTAGCAGCCGAGTAACTTCGGTGCTAGCCATGACTCAACCTGATCTATTGATACACGCTCTTGTGACATGGTGTCGCGTTCGCGAATTGTCACTGCATGATCATCAAGAGATTCGAAATCTACAGTGATGCAGAAAGGTGTGCCGATTTCATCTTGACGACGATAACGGCGTCCAATTGCGCCAGCATCATCAAAATCAACCGTCCAGTTCTTTCGTAATTGCGCAGCTAAATCTCGCGCCTTTGGTGATAGGTCGGCATTTCTAGATAGCGGTAAAACTGCTACTTTTACTGGAGCTAAGCGATGATCTAGTTTCATAACTGCTCGCTTCTCCATTTCACCCTTCGAATTCGGCGCTTCATCTTCTGTGAAGGCATCCATCAAGAAGGTCAAAGTTGCGCGATCTACACCTGCTGCTGGCTCAATTACATATGGGGTCCAGCGTTCGTTCTTCTCTTGATCAAAGAATGAGAGATCTTTTCCGCTAGCTGCTGAGTGAGCCTTTAAGTCAAAATCTGTGCGATTAGCGATACCTTCAAGTTCTCCCCATTCGGTTCCGGAGAATTCGAATTTGTATTCGATATCTACCGTGCGCTTTGAGTAATGAGACAACTTCTCTTTTGGATGTTCATAAATACGTAAACGCTCAGGATTAATTCCTAAATCTGTATACCAAGCCATACGTGTATCAATCCAATATTGATGCCACTCTTCGTCTGTTCCAGGTACACAGAAAAATTCCATTTCCATCTGTTCGAATTCTCGAGTTCTGAAGATGAAATTTCCTGGAGTAATCTCATTACGGAATGACTTACCAATTTGGCCAATTCCAAACGGAGGTTTTTTGCGTGCAGTAGTTTGAACTTGATCGTAATTAATAAAAATACCTTGTGCGGTTTCTGGGCGAAGATAAGCAAGTCCACTCTCATCTTCAACGGGTCCTAAGTAGGTTTTTAATAAACCAGAAAATTGTTTAGGCACAGTGAACTGACCTTTATTGCCACAAGCTGGGCAATTAACTTCTTCGAGTGAATTAGGAAGTCGCTTATGTTTTGCTTCAAACGCTTCTTCTAAATGATCTGCGCGATAACGCTTATGACAAGCGGTGCACTCTGTTAACGGATCAGAAAATGTGGCCACATGGCCAGATGCTTCCCAGACTTCGCGTGCAAGAATTACACAAGAATCTAGACCAACCACATCTTCACGACCTTGCACCATTGATTTCCACCATTGACGCTTGACGTTGTTCTTAACTTCCACGCCAAGTGGGCCGTAATCCCAGGATGCGCGAAGCCCACCGTAAATTTCGGAAGAGGGAAATACAAAACCTCGACGCTTTGCGAGGCTGACAATATTTTCTAAACGATCTGCGGCCATGTGAACTTCTCCCATCCGGCTGGCTGTCGGCGGTGCTAGCGGCGTGCTAGACCATGGCCCAAGTCTAAAGCACGCGGGAATTTAGCCTGGCGAGCCTATAAATGAAAATGAAAATCATTTTCATTTATGTTATGGTCGCCCTATGAACGCACTTGCACTGGCACTTATCACCGCATTAGCCACCACACTTGGAGGCTTCATCGCTGTTAAATCAAAAGATCGACTTCATTTAGTTCTCGGACTATCTGCTGGATTATTACTTGGCTTAGTTTTCTTCGAGCTGATTCCAGAAGTTTTCCACGAATCATCAACTGAGCTCTTAAACGTTCCTGTGGTTTCGGTTGCGATTATCGGTGGATTCTTTGCACTTCATCTATTCGAACAATATTCAGGCCATCACGAGCCAGCCGAATCAGATTACGGCCACGACCATTCTCACACTGCAAATATCGCAGGAACGGTCGGTGGCATTGCAATGGGAGGCCATGTTTTTCTTGATGGCGTAGCCCTTGGCGTAGCTTTTCAAGTATCTAATGAACTTGGATTCTCAGTATTTCTTGCCATCTTAGTTCATGCTTTCAGTGATGGTTTAAATACCGTCTCATTACTTATTAAGAGTGGGCATTGGAATCGAAAGGCGATTTCTTTACTAGGACTAGATGCCATTGCGCGTGTATCTGGTGCCGCGCTTGGAACTTATGTGACTTTCAGTGATCAAGCAATTTCAATCTACTTGGCACTCTTTGCTGGAATATTAATATATTTGGCAACTTCACATATTCTTCCTGAAGCGCACGCTAGACACTCTTCCAAACTAACTCTTCTTGCGACCGTAGCTGGAATTGCAATTATGTGGTTACTGGTAGCTACATTACATAGTGGCGATTCGCATGACCATGAAGATGAGGCGCCAGGTACTGAGCAAACTTCACATTCGCATGAATAAATCGGAAGTTAAAGTAATAGCCATTCTAGAACGGGTAGGCGGTTTTGCTAGCGCTAAGGAAATTTATCAACTGCTTCTAAAAAATGGCGATTCCGTAGGGTTGACCACCATTTATCGCGCTCTTCAATCTCTAGTTGATGACAAAATACTTGATCAATTGAGAAGAGAGGATGGCGAAGCTATTTACCGACTTTGCGGTGAAAGTCATCATCACCACTTAGTTTGCAAGAAATGTGGTGAAACAGTGGAAATCGAAGGTGGTGCTATTGAAAAATGGGCAAGAAATATGGCATCTGAATTTGGTTTTCGAGAAGTCGATCACACAGCTGAGATTTTTGGAATATGCTCTAAATGTTAATTGATAGATTCTAGCAAGCTGCGATTTACTAAGGTATCTGGAATTACCCATCGTGCAAATTTCTCATTTTTGAATTCGATGAGAATCACTGGGTTCTTCTTGTAGATTAAACAAAAATCCTTACCTTTTCGATGTCTCATGGTTCCCAACATAATGACATATGGAATTCCAGTACCAGGCGCTCTCAATCCACGTAATACTTCTCTACTCCAAGGATTTTCTATATATCTGATTTCCTGAATATTTTTCAAAAGAGATTTAGGCGATTTTCCAAAAGCACCTAACTTTTCTAAGAAACTAAGCGAATAAATTAATTTCTCACCGCTTACAACTAACATCTTATGCTTTACCAAATCTTCGATTTCGGGATGCATACTCCTCTATGGCTTTCCATAAAGTTCTGCGATCGGCATCTGGCCACAAGACATCCATAAAAACCAGTTCAGCATAGGCAGATTGCCAAGGAAGGAAATTGCTTAATCGCTGCTCTCCTGAAGATCGTAAGAACAAATCAACATCACTAGGTAGCTCTAGATATTTAGTGAAACTCTTTTCATCAAATTTACTAACTTTGCCTCTTTTGAAATCCCTAGCAAGTGCTTCCGCTGCGCTGACAATTTCAGCGCGACCGCCATAGTTGACGCACATATTTAGGGTTAAAACTTTATTCTTTGAAGTTAACTCTTCAGCTTCTAGTAATTCATCTACTACTGATGACCACAATTTTTTCTCCTGGCCAATCCAGCGAATTCGAACTCCTAATTCGTTCATTTGATCGCGACGGCGCCGCAATACTTCTTTATTAAATCCCATCAAAAATTTAACTTCTTCGGGAGAACGTTTCCAATTTTCGGTACTAAATGCATATGCACTTAGCTCTTTTACCCCTATTTCAATGGCACCTTCGACCATATCGAAAAGCGGAGCTTCGCCTGCACGATGGCCTTCGGTTCGAACCAAACCTTTGTTTTTAGCCCAACGGCCATTGCCATCCATAACCACCGCAACATGTTTTGGAATCTGCGACTTTTCAATTACCGGAGGTTTTGCTCCGGACCAATGTGGTTCGGGTTTACGAAGTTTCATACGCGCTCCACTATCTGCAAACTACGTAAGCCGCGTTCGAGATGCCATTGAAGATATGCGGCAATCAAACCATTCGCTTCGCGGCGATTGCGAAGTTCAGAGTTCATTGCGCTCTCCCAATCGCCACTTATTAAATCTGACATCAATTTTAATGTTTCTGGAGAAGGAGTGGCAGAGGCACTTGGCCTGCAATCTGCACAGACTGAACCGCCTCCCACCAATGAGAAGTATCGATGAGGCCCTGGCGCATCACATCGCGAACAATTTGTTAATGATGGCGCGTAACCACCAACCGCTAATGATCTGAGCAAGTAAGCATCCAAAATCATGGAAGGGTCATATCTATTATCGGCCAGCGCTTTCATGGCGCCGGTTACCAATTTAAATTCTTGTAGCGCGGGTTCGTGTTCGTGGGAAGTAAATCGTTCGGCAGCTTCCAAAATAGTCCCTGCGATAGTCCATCTGGAGTAATCATCAGTTAGCGCTTCACCATAATTAGAAATTGATTCGACTTGCGTTACCGTGTCGAAGGTACGTCCGGTATAAAGCTGAATATCTACATGCGAACCTGGTTCTAGTCGTGCGCCAAATTTAGATTTGGTCCTACGTACGCCTTTTGCTACCCCACGAACTCGTCCATGTTCGCGAGTTAATAAAGTGATGATTCGATCTGCTTCACCTAATTTCTGGGTGCGCAGCACGATTGCTTCATCGCGATATAAACTCACGAGGAAAAGTTATCGTTATTGACTATCGAATTGCGCGATTGATAGCAGACACGATTGCTTTTAGAGATGCGGTAGTCGTGTTTGGGTCGATTCCGACGCCCCAGAAGACTTCTCCTTCAATCGCACATTCAAGATAGGCCGCGGCTTTTGCATCGCCGCCCGCTGAAAGTGCGTGCTCTGAGAAATCAAGCACTCGAACATCTACCCCATATTCATTTAACACATTACAAAATGCAGAAATTGGACCGTTTCCGGTTCCTTTTAGCTCTTTCATTTCGCCACGGTCTGTAATTTTAACTTCGATTTTTACATCTTCATCCAACGCAGAATTTGTGGCAACGCCCTTTAATCTAAAGCGACCCCATGGAGCGGTTTCGGTTGGTAAATATTCATCTTCAAAAATTTCCCAAAGTTCTTTTGGTAGAACTTCTCCGCCTTCATTATCAGTCTTTGCTTGAACCACTTTTGAGAATTCAATCTGCAGACGACGAGGTAGATCTAAGTGATGTTCGGTCTTCATCAGATAAGCAACTCCGCCCTTACCTGATTGACTGTTAACGCGAATAACTGCTTCATAAGATCTACCAATATCTTTTGGATCAATCGGTAGATATGGAACTCCCCAAGTAAAGTCATCAACGGCTTTGCCAGCAGCTTTGGCATCTTTCTCAAGGTGCTCAAAACCCTTCTTAATTGCATCTTGATGCGAACCACTAAATGCAGTGAAAACTAAATCTCCACCATATGGGTGACGCTCTGCCACCTTTAATTGATTTGCATATTCCACAGTTCGGCGGATCTCATCAATGTTCGAGAAATCTATCTCTGGATCAATACCGTGGCTTAATAAATTCATACCTAAAGTAACTAGGCAGACATTTCCGGTGCGTTCGCCATTTCCAAATAAAGTTCCTTCGATGCGATCTGCGCCTGCTAAATAACCTAGTTCTGCCGCAGCAACTCCGGTGCCGCGATCATTATGTGGATGTAGCGATAGGACCACTGAATTTCTACGATCTAAATTACGGCTCATCCATTCAATGGAATCGGCATAAACATTTGGGGTTGCCATTTCTACCGTTGCCGGAAGATTCATGATGCTCTTCCATTCAGGTGTTGGCTGCCAAATTGCATTTACGGCATTACATACTTCTAATGCGAAATCTAATTCAGTGCCCGTGTAAGACTCTGGTGAATATTCGAAAGAAACATTGGTTCCTTTGACCGAATCCATCATTGATAAACAAAGCTCTGCCCCATCGGTGGCGATTTTCTTAATGCCTGCTTTATCTAAACCAAAAACCACTCTACGTTGCAAAGTTGAAGTTGAGTTGTATAGATGGACAATTGCCTGCTTTGAGCCTTTGATGGACTCAAAAGTTCTTTTAATCAGAGGTTCGCGCGCCTGAGTCAATACTTGAATTACTACATCATCTGGAATCAAATCTTCTTCAATAATTTTTCGAACAAAGTCGAAATCGGTTTGAGATGCAGATGGGAATCCGACTTCAATCTCCTTGTAGCCCATAGAAACCAAAAGATTGAACATCGCTAACTTTCGCGGGGTGTCCATTGGGTCAATAAGTGCCTGATTGCCATCTCGAAGGTCTACGGAACACCATTTAGGCGCTTTGCTCATCTGCTTCGTTGGCCAGGTGCGATCAGTAAGACCCTCTGGGCCAAGTGGCATAAATGATGAATAGCGCCCGAAAGGCATTGAACTTGGCTTTTGGTTTGGGAAATTCATTTTCTACTTCTACTCCTGTTGCTATCTGAAATCGTGTTTTGGTTTCGGTTGATTTTTACCGGCAATGCAAAACACACCGCGACGGGAAAGACCGGTTATTTGGCCCCGCCACGGCAGCTAAGTAGAAGTTCAACTGCACGCATTGTGTGAGAAGTTTAAATTAAAGAACCGGTAAATGTCTATCCAGCTCAAATGCGGAAACTTGGCGTGCATATTCAGCCCATTCCGCCTTCTTATTTCGAAGCACATAATCAAATACATGTTCGCCTAAGGTCTCTTGGACCAAAGTGCTCTTCTCCATTATTGCGGTCGCCTCATTGAGATTCTGTGGCATCTCTTTCGCCGGATAGTTATCAGGCAGTTCCAGTTCCTTAGTAACACCATCAAGACCCGCTGCAATCATTACTGAATAGGCAAGATATGGGTTACATGCCGAATCAGGTGCGCGAAATTCAATACGAGTTGAATTCTCTTTCTTTGGTTTGAACATTGGAATCTGAATTAATGAGCGACGATTTGATGGGCCCCAGTTGATTAGATTCGGAGCTTCGCCACCGCCATGTAGGCGCTTATAAGAGTTAACCCACTGGTTGGTAACTGCAGTGATTTCTGGTGTGTGTTGCAAAATGCCAGCTACAAATGATCTTCCAACTTTGGAGAGGTTGTATGGCATGCCGCCATCATAAAAAGCATTGGTGTCATCTCTAAATAAAGATACGTGAGTATGCATCGCAGAACCAGGAAATTCTGTGAACGGCTTTGGCATAAATGAGGCATAAAAGCCTTGCTCTAGCGCCACTTCTTTAACTACATGGCGGAAAGTCATGATGTTATCGGCGGTAGAAAGTGCATCTGCATATCGCAAATCAATCTCTTGTTGGCCAGGTGCGCCTTCATGATGACTAAATTCAACCGAAACACCCATCGCTTCCAACATAGTGATTGCAGCACGTCGAAAATCGTGGCCAATCATGTTTGGGGTGTGATCGAAGTAGCCTGCATAATCAACTGGCTCTGGTTTCTTTCCAGGAGTTGGTGGTTCTTTAAATAAGAAAAATTCAATCTCTGGATGTACATATGCAGTAAATCCAAGTTCCGAAACTTTTGAAAGTGTGCGACGTAGAACTTGTCGAGGATCTGATGGACTTGGAGAACCATCTGGCATCACAATGTCGCAGAACATACGTGCAGCTCCTGGAGCTTCGGTACGCCAAGGCAGAATTGAAAATGTATTTGGATCCGGTTTTGCCAACATATCTGATTCTGTTTGACGGGCATAACCTTCGATTGAAGAGCCATCAAAACCAATTCCCTCTTCAAATGCCGCTTCTAGTTCGGCAGGCGATATTGCAACTGATTTTAAGAAGCCAAGTACGTCGGTAAACCAGAGACGTACAAAGCGGATATTGCGCTCTTCAACAGTGCGCATCACAAACTCCACTTGGCGTTCAATCGGACTATTAGTCATGCACTTAGCCTAGAAAACCTTTGTTTCGGGCAAGTTAAATCTGTAAATTAAGTTAAATAAGCTAGAAAACTAGCGCTCTTTCCAGCGTGAAGTCACCGGTAAACGACGATCTTTTCCAAATGCACGCGCTGAAATCTTGGTACCAGGAGGGTATTGGCGACGCTTGTATTCTGCGCGATCGACCAAAGTGATGACTCGATTCACCAAATCCTGTTTGAAACCGCCAGCAATTAATGAGGCCGCTCCTTCATCCCCATCTACATATCTAACCAAGAGCTGATCTAACAGTAAGTAATCTGGAAGTGAATCAGTATCTTTCTGATCTGGGCGAAGCTCTGCCGATGGTTCTTTTTCGATTGAATTAACTGGAATTGGTGGCACTTGGTCAAAATAAATGGCTAACTCGTTTCGCCAACGAGCAAGCTGCCAAACTTGGGTCTTATAAATATCTTTTATTGGCGCAAAGCCACCAACTGCATCGCCATACATTGTCGAATAGCCAACTGCCAGCTCTGATTTATTTCCCGTTGCAAGAACTAAGTGCCCTTCTTGATTTGAAATTCCCATCAAAGTTGTGCCGCGTACGCGCGCTTGAACATTCTCTTCAGCTAACCCAGATAGCCCTAAATTGCTTACAAATTCGTTAACCATTGGTTCGATTGGAACTATGCGCCAGTTAAGCCCAGTTCTTTTCGCAAGCTCTTCGGCATCAGAGATTGAATGGTCAGATGAATACTTACTTGGTAGCCCAATTCCATAAACATTTTCAGCTCCCAGCGCATCAACTGCAATCGATGCCACTAAAGCAGAATCGATACCACCGGATAAGCCAAGTACTACTGATTTGAAGCCATTCTTACTTACATAATCTCTTAGTCCTGCTTTAAGCGCTTCCCAAATCTCAGCCAAATCATCTTTTCGCGGGGCAATGCCACCTAGCATCTTGCCTTCAACTTGCAGATTTTCATTAGTGATTACTACATCTGGATTCGAAGTTGCAATTGGCAAAGACAAATCATGAATCGCAAGCTGATCTTCGAACTGTTTAGTTCGCATCAATACTTCACCTGATTCATCGACCAGAATTGAATCGCCGTCGAAAACCAGATCATCTTGTCCGCCAGTCATATTTACATAGCAAAGGGCGGCACCAAAGCCGCGAGCGCGGTTTTGGACTAACGATAAACGAACATCATCTTTATTGCGTTCGTAGGGAGAGCCATTTGGAACAACTACCAAGCCAACTTTGCGCTCTGCCAATTCCGCTACCGGTCCACGGTTCTGCCAAATGTCTTCGCAGATAGCAAGACCGATATCTATTCCATTTACACGAACTACAACTGATTTTTCACCAGGGACAAAATTTCGAAATTCATCGAAAACGCCATAGTTAGGTAGGTGGTGCTTTATATATCGCGCTTTGATTTCGCCATTGTGAATTACAGCAACTGCATTCTGTGGCGCCCCAACTGGTTGACCTAATTTGTCGGTCGCGCCATCAATCTGATCTAGGTATCCAACCACCATAACTAAATTGCCAAAGCCGCTATTTGCTACGCGTTTGGCTAGCTCAGAGATTGCGATTCGACTGGCATTTCTAAATGATTGGCGAAGCGCTAAATCTTCTACCGGATAGCCAGTTAATACCATTTCGGGAAATACCAAGAGTTGGGCGCCAGCTTTATGAGCAAGCGCTGCCTGAGTTGCAATCAAATCGGCATTGGCATCGATATCGCCCACAGTCGGATTGACCTGGGCGAGCGCGATACGTAAATTGCCAGCTTGATTGCCGATGCTCATAATTCAAGAGTACCCTTACTTCTAAGCCAGGTGACAACCCGATTGCATCTAGGCGAAAAGGCGAATATGACAACGATTAAAGATTTGGCCGAGCTAAAAAAGCGCGGCCAAAAATGGGCAATGCTCACCTCTTATGAGCAGATGACCGCAGAGATTTTTGATGAAGCCGGTATCCCGGTGCTCTTAGTTGGCGACTCTGCTGGCAATAATTTTCTTGGCGAGCAGAACACAATCCCAGTAACTATTGATGAGTTAATCCCTTTAACTCGTGCGGTATCAAGGTCTGTTAAACAAGCGCTCGTTGTGGCAGATCTGCCCTTTGGCTCTTATGAAGCTAGCCCTGAATTGGCGCTCGCCACCTCAATTCGATTCTTCAAAGAGGCAGGTGCCCATGCGGTAAAACTTGAAGGTGCACATGTGGAGCAGATCAAGAAGTTAGTAGGTAGTGGCATTCCGGTTATGGGACATATTGGACTTACTCCTCAAAGCGTCCATCAATTAGGCGGTTTTCGAGTACAAGGTCGCGAAAATCCAGCTGCATTAATTGCCGCGGCTAAAGCCATCGAGTCAGCAGGCGCCTTTGCAATTGTGCTTGAGATGGTCCCATCAGATTTAGCTATTCAAATAACTAAGGAATTAAATATTCCAACTATCGGAATTGGCGCCGGAAATGGAACGGATGCTCAAGTTTTGGTCTGGACCGATGCATTTGGTCTGACGAAAACCCCACCGAAGTTGGCCCGTTCATATCGAAATCTTCGAAGTGAACTCCTAAGTGGCGCCAAAGAATTCGCTCAAGATGTTGCAAGTGGCGCATTCCCATCTGAGATCGAAAGCTTTAAGTAATATCGCTACATGCGTAAGTACGCGATAGATCTATCGCCCCTAAAGAAGTACCCCGACTTTCGCAGGCTTTGGCTATCGGGCTTTATCTCCTTCTTCGGATCCATGATCACAATGGTCGCGCTGCCATTTCAAATCAAAGAGCTGACTAATTCCTATTTAGCGGTTGGTGCAATCGGGGCTGCCGAGTTGATCCCCTTAATCCTCTTTGGGCTTTACGGAGGGGTCTTGGCAGATAGGTATGACCGAAAGAAGTTAATACTCTTCTCTGAATTGGCGGCGCTCTTTATAGTCTTGGCGCTCTTTCTTAATTCTCTGGCACCTACTCCTAGCGTGCTTGCAATCTTCATTATGGCGGCGCTCTTTTCAGCAGTTGATGGAATCCAGCGACCAAGTGCCAATGCCATTTTGCCCAGGTTGGTCAGCCATGATGATTTACCGGCGGCTAATGCTCTAATGAGTTTGCGTTGGCAGCTGGGTGTAATTCTTGGCCCAACTATTGGCGGGCTACTTCTTGCAAGTAATCCGATTGCGCTTAGCTACTTAATTGATGGAGCAACATATTTAATTTCATTAATATTTTTATTAAGAGTAAGAAATGTACCTCCAATTGAAATTGATGAAACGCTTCAAAAACCAGCCATTTCCGCCCTCTTTGAAGGTCTTCGTTATGCCCTTAGTCGGAAAGATTTACTTGGAACTTACTTAATTGATTTAGCGGCCATGTTCTTTGCAATGCCAAATGCGCTCTTTCCATTTTGGGCCGAACAATTAGATGCAGATTGGTCTCTTGGCCTCTTCTATGCAGCTGGCACAATCGGCTCATTGCTAGTTACTTTGACATCAGGTTGGGTCGGCAACTATCGATGGCATGGCCGAGCAATTATCTGGGCCGCTATTGGTTGGGGTGGGGCGATTGCGCTAAGTGGTCTGACCCAATCAATCTGGCTAGTGCTCTTCTTCCTGGCAGCAGCTGGTGCATCCGACATGATTAGCGGATTATTTAGATCAGCAATCTGGAACCAGACAATCCCTGACGAACTGCGCGGTAGGTTGGCCGGAATAGAGATGCTCTCCTACTCAATTGGTCCATTAACCGGGCAAATTCGAGCAGCGATGGTGGCCTCTGCTACCTCTTTATCGGTCTCGGTAACTTCCGGCGGCTTCATGTGCGTCATTTTTGTCGCGATTTTGGCGATTTTGCTGCCAACTTTTCGCAAATATGACGTCGAAACCAATGAATTTGCGATTTCAGAACGCGAAAAACGGAAAAATTTAGAAAATTGATTAACTCGTTTGGAAAAATTCGGAAATTTCGGAAAAATTTTGGAAATTTCGTAAAAAATACGGAAATACATAAAATTTTCAAAAAATAAATCTGCGACACGCACTCTTTAATTAATCACAAAATGTTTGTGCTATTTGCATTTACCTGTAAGACTTCTCCTTGAAAGAACTGGTAGACGGATCCGGTTCAGTTCGATAGGAGAAATACGTGGCAGCACGTAAGAAGGCAGCAGCTAAGAAGGCTGCACCAAAGCGCCGTAAGAAGGCAGCTGCTAAGCCAGCAGCAAAGAAGGCAGCTCCAAAGCGCCGCAAGAAGGCAGCAGCTAAGAAGGCAGCTCCAAAGCGTCGCAAGAAGGCAGCGAAGAAGGCAGTTGCTAAGAAGGCAGCTCCAAAGCGTCGCAAGAAGGCAGCTAAGAAGGCTTCTGCAAAGAAGGCAGCTCCAAAGCGTCGTAAGAAGGCTTCAAAGGCAGCAGCTCCAGCAGCAGCTCCAAAGAAGCGCCGCCGCAAGAAGGCAGCAGCTAAGTAATCTTCTGATTACGTTTAGAAAAACCCGCCACTTTATGTGGCGGGTTTTTCATTTATTTAAATACTAAAAATTATTTTTCGCTCTCTTTGCGAAGAACTTTCTCAACCTTATCGAAAGCAGTTGCGATATTTGCTTGATCTGCTTTGTTTATTTGATCTATAAATCGCTTACGGATACTTGCAACATGATCAGGTGCCGCTTTAACAATTGCATTCCAACCCTTAGTTGTCATAACTGCCCAAGTTCCGCGTTTATCTGATTCGCACTTCTGGCGCTCGACCCAACCTTTGCCTTCCATGTATTTAATTCGATGTGAGAGGCGGCTTCTAGAGAGGATGGTCTTATCTGCTAAATCGGACATTCGAAGAGAGCGATCTTTCGCATCCGATAGATGAACCAAAATTTCATAATCTGAAAGGGAGAGGCCATTCTTAGCTAAATCATCATCGAGGGCTTCAAGCAATCGGCGGCTAGCCACAATATATTTACGCCATGCAGATTCCTCTGCCGGGGTTAGCCACTTTGGTTGACTTGCCATAAGAGTAGTCTAGCCATGTTGTTGAATATTCAACTAATACCAAAATTGAAGGAGCTTTGATGAAGTCAGGTATTGATAAGAACCTCTTTGATACCAAGGTGCGCCCGCAAGATGATTTATATGTCTATGCCAACGGTTCTTGGCTCGCTTCTCATGAAATACCTGCCGACCGGAGCAATTCAGGCATTACCTACGAGCTCTTCCTGACAGCTGAGGCTCAAGTTAAAGAGATTATTGAGGGCGATAACGGAAAGATTGGGCGCCTCTATAAATCATTTATGAATACCGAAAAGATTGAGGCAGATGGCACCAGGCCTATAAAGGATGACTTAGCCAAAGCTGAAGCAATTGTTGATGCCAAGAGCTTAATGGCAACGATCGGCGAATTAGAGATACATGGTGGCCCAGGAATTTTCGGTGCATATATCTATCCTGATGTTGGAAATTCCACTCAATATGCAATTTATATCTATCAAGGCGGACTCTCGCTGCCAGATGAGGCGTACTATCGTGAGGAGCAATATGCGCCAATTCGCGAAGCCTTTTTAGAGCATGTTCGAAAGATGTCGGCACTTTCTGGCATTGCAATTGATGCCGATCTACTCTTAAAACTTGAGACCGAAATTGCTTCATACCATTGGGATCAGGTGAAAGATCGTGATGCGATTGCTACATATAACAAGAAGAGTTTTTCGCAATTAAAGGAGCTCTCCCCAAATATTGATTGGGATGGCTACATCGCCGCCGGCCAGGTCGCTCCTACGAAGTTTGCCGAAGTTGTAGTTCGCGAACCATCTTTCTTTGAAGGGCTATCAAATCTCTTGGCAAACTTTGGCACAGCAGAGATAGAAGCTTGGCGAAATTGGCTCCGCTGGCAGATACTCTCTAGCTCCGCTGGCTATTTAAATGAGGCCCTGGTTAATCAGAACTTCGCTTTTTATGGCACTACCCTCTCTGGAACGCCACAACTTCGCGAGCGCTGGAAGCGCGCAATCTCATTTGTTGAAGGCGCGTTGGGTGAAGAGATTGGTAAAGAGTATGTAAAGCGCCATTTTCCGGAGGAATCAAAGCGGAAGATGGAAGTTCTGGTTCAGAATCTCCTCAAAGCATATGAAATTTCAATCAAGAACTTGGATTGGATGACCGAAGAGACCAAAGTTAAAGCGCTAGAAAAACTTGGCAAGTTCACCCCAAAGATTGCCTACCCAGATAAGTGGCGTGATTACAGCGCTTTAGAAATTGGCGATGATCTACATACAAACCTTGGTGCAATAGCAAAGTTCGAAAGAGATTACGAATTAAATAAGTTAGGTGGGCCGATTAATCGCGATGAATGGGGTATGACTCCACAGACCGTTAACGCCTATTACTCCCCTGGCTTTAATGAGATTGTCTTTCCTGCCGCAATTTTGCAGCCACCATTTTTCAATCCAGAAGCTGATGATGCTGCCAACTATGGTGGCATTGGTGCGGTTATAGGCCATGAAATTGGCCATGGATTTGATGATCAAGGTTCGCAATATGATGGTGATGGCAACTTAAATAATTGGTGGAGCGATGCCGATCGCGCTGAATTTGAAAAGCGAACCAGTGATTTGGTCGCCCAATACAACGAACTCTCGCCTACTGCCGCTCCTGATGTAAAGGTAAATGGCGCATTCACCTTAGGTGAGAATATTGGCGATTTAGGCGGTATGAATATTGCAATTAAGGCTTATCAAATTGCGCTAAATGGCGCCCCTGCCCCTGAAATTGATGGGTTAAGCGCGATGCAGAGATTCTTCCTCTCTTGGGCGCAATGTTGGCGCCGCTTAATTCGCCCTGAAGAGGCCCGTTTACGCGTGGCAACGGATCCACATTCACCTGATGAGCTGCGTTGCAACCAGATTGTTCGAAATCTAGATGAGTTCTATGACGCATTCGACGTTAAGGAGAATGACGCTCTTTACCTCTCAAAGCGCGTTAAAATTTGGTAGTTCCTAAGAAAGATAATTTAAGGAGAATAATGAATAAGAAGTTATTAACCCTTCTGGGTGCCAGCCTTTTGGTGCTAACCGCTTGCGGCGGTGGCAGCACTGAAGGTACCGATGTTGCAAATGGAGAGAATCAAGAGCTGGTAGAAGTTGGCGGTTCGGATGTCTCTGGTGCAGTAGGTGGCGATATCGATCTAGGAAATGGCGTAACGCTAAAGCTCTCAGAGCCACAGAACTTTACCCCTGGCGCTTTTGCATCTAATTATGTAAAAGGTCAGACTGCAAATCTATTTGAAGCAACCATTACCAATGGCGGCGCAAAGGCGCTTGATTGGGCAACAGTTTCATTTGTAACCACTACAACTGGCGCAGGTGCATGTCCTGAAGTTCTAGATGGCGATAATGGCGTAAATGGCCAGCCAATGGGAACTCTCGCTGCAGGTTCATCTGAAACCTTTAAGTTTGGTGTTGCTTGCGATACCAAACCAGGTGCAGAGCTAAATGTTTCAATTACTGTTGGCGATAAGACCGCTGAAGTTAAGGGCAAATTAGCTTAGATTTAAAATAAAAAAACCCGCCGAGAGCGCTCTTTCGGCGGGTTTTTTATTTAATAATTAATTTTCTGGGAAGTGACAAGCAACTTTATGGTTGTTCTTGCCAATTTGAAGCAATGGCACCTCGGTGCGGCATTTCTCGGTTGCTTTCCAGCAGCGGGTGTTAAACACGCATCCTGCAGGAGGATTAATTGGTGAAGGCAAATCCCCTTGCAACATAATGCGTTCGCGCTTACGGCCCTGAACTGGGTCAGGTGTTGGTACTGCTGAAAGCAGCGCTTTTGTATAAGGGTGACGAGGGTTGGCAAAGAGATCTACTTTGGAGGCCTCTTCCATGACTTTACCTAGGTACATAACAATCACGCGGTCAGAGATGTGCTGAACCACAGATAAATCATGAGCTACGAAGATGTAAGAGAGGTTAAATTCATCTTGCAGATCTTCAAGCAAATTCACAACCTGAGCTTGAATCGATACATCTAACGCTGAAACTGGCTCATCGGCCACGATCAACTTTGGCTTTAGCGCAATTGCTCGCGCAACACCGATACGTTGGCGCTGGCCACCTGAAAATTCATGAGGATAGCGATTTAAATGCTCAGGGTTTAGGCCCACGCGCTCCATGAGTGCGCGTACTTC
>JACCDX010428770.1_pt1 | contig 22495 bp, 24 predicted proteins | sample 7449681 | NCBI WGS metagenome assembly JACCDX01 (sample SAMN15323450, study PRJNA562643) | freshwater metagenome | isolation source: river surface water | place: USA:Blue River Watershed | collected 2017-08-18
CTCGACGAACACGATGCGGGTGTTGGGGCGCAGGGCCGCGCGCACCGCCTCACAGTCCGTGGCATCGACGAAACTGACATCCACCCCGAAGTTGATGAAGGTGTGGAACAGGCTGTTGGTGTTGCCGAACAGGAAGGCGCTGGAGATCACATGGTCGCCCTGACGCAGCAGGGAGAAGAGTATCGAACCGATGGCGGCCATGCCGGTCGCGAAAGCGACAGTGCCTTGACCTCCCTCCATGCGCGTCACGCGATTCTGCAGGGCATTCACCGTCGGGTTCTGCTGGCGACCGTAGTTGTAGCCGGACTTGCGGCCCTGGAACACGGCGGCAAGATCCCGCGCGTCCTCGTACTCGAACGCGATCGAGGTATGAACAGCCTTGTGCAGACTGCCGTGCTCGGGCTTGTCACTGCGGTCGGAGTGCAGATTGACGGTATCGAAATGGGCGGGTTTGTCCTGGGTGCTCATGGTGCTTGATTCCTGGCCTGCGTGAGTCGAAAGCGGTGCTGCGGTTGGGTTGCGCGGCGCCGGTGACCGGGCCGGCAGTATACAGGAGCGAGAATTGGGCGAATACCGCAGTCAAGGCTGGCTGAAGACGGGAAGTGCGGCCAGTTGCGCGTTGATGGCGGCAAGTCGCTCCAGATATGCCGCGCTGTTGCGGTCCTGGAATTGCTCCAGGAAATCCTCTTCGCTGAGACCGGCATTGTCGCGCGACACCACGGGCATGTAGTCGGATTCCGCCGAGGAGAGCGCCAGCACTGCCTGCAGTCGGCGTGCCGATGCGGCGTTCAATGTGGCGGCATTGCCCAGTGCGACGCCAGCCATGTTGGCCGTCAGATCGCTGAAGCTGAAACCAGAACGGTAGCGCGCATCGTGGGCCTCCTTGCTGGTGGCCAGCAGGCTGGCCACGTCCGGGCCGACGCTGGCCGTCATGGCTGCGGAGCTGATGAAGTGCTGGGCCAGATCGCTGCGCCGTTGCAGCGTCACCTGGGGGCGGCGTGAGCCGGCATCTGATGCTTCGTCGGCATTGATGTGGAGCGAAAGCGCCTGCAGCACCGAGCGGTTCTCCACGGCAGGATCAGCCCCTGCGGCGCTCTGTGCCTGTGCCTCTCGAAACAGCGCAGGCAGCAGGTCGCCCAGTGCGATCGAGCGGGTCTCTGCCGGCACTGCGGCAAGCAGAGCCGAGAGGGTCTCGCGATAGTGCTCGATGCGGGCCTTGTCATCGGCGCTGAGCAGCAGCTGCTCAGCCTGGTGCTGCACACTTGCCATCAACTGCGGTTCCCAATTCAGGGTGAAACGCGCCATGGGCGATGAGAATTCGACATCCCGGATGCTGTCGCGCAGCGGCCGCAAAGTCTCGTAATTCACGTAGCTGCTGGCAAGCCAGCGCTCTGCGGCTCCGGTCAGCAGACGCATGGCCGGAGCCGGCACGGGAATGCGGCCGATCCAGAGCGTCCCCGGTACGGCGAGCCCGTCGACCGCAGCGACTTCGATGTGCAGATTGAGAAAGAGCGCGGGCCCCGACCAGGGCACCGGGACGCTGAGATCAAGCGTGGCATTCTGGCGCCCGACACTGACCCGGGCAGCCGCGCTGTGCAGAGCGGGAATGTTCTGCAGCGCAAAGGCTGCCAGCAGATTCAACTCGCTTTCATCCAGCTGCAGTTGCAGTTCGCCTGCGCGCCCCACGCGTGCCGGGGCTCTGTCGACGAGCATGTCCTCGATGGCGGTGATGGCCACGCCATCCACTGTTGGATTGCTCGGCACGGATGGCCGGACTTGCAGGCCCAGCACCAGCACGGCTATCAGCAGGATGACAGGTAGCACCAGCAGCAGGAGAGCCGGTCGAAGAATGCCTTGCGCGCGAGAAGTAGTCATGACTGCGCAGCGTGATGCTGACAAATACCTGAATTGTCTATATAAAGCACAGAGATTCCGGTGGGCGCGACGGCCCTCGGCGTGGATCTGACTACAGAACAGGGAACTTGACGGTACTATCCTGGAGTGATTATGGTGCCGTCAAGTTCTTCATTTCCCGGCATTCTCCACAGTCTGGCAAGGACATTCGCGATGACAGGCCTCCGAAAAATTCACTGCCTCATCCCTACCAATCGCCTCTTGATCATGGCCGTGTTGCTGACTTCCCTGGCAGCCTGCACCTCAAGCAACCAGCCGGTGGTGGACCAGACGGCGGTGCTGGAAGCGCAGCGCGCGGCAGACGAAGCCGAAGCGAGACGGCTTGCCGAGGAACGTGCGCGCAATGAGGCTGCCGAAGCCGAGCGGCTGCGGCAGGAGGCGCTGGCCCAGGCCGAGGCTGCGCGAGCGCAGGAGCAGGCCCGGTTGGCGCGTGAGGCGCAGGAGCGGGAAGCCCTGGCCGCCGCCCAGCGCCGCGACGCGCAGGCGCGGGAGCAGGCGCAGCGCGATCGGATTGCCGCACTGGAGGCTCAGATTGCCGAATTGCGCGACAGCACTTCCCGCGTCAATGCCGCCAATGAACGACTCGAACAGGCCGTCGCCGCCGCGGAACAACTGCTGGAGGCGCTCAATGCCGAACAATTGAAATATGGCAATACCGATGCGGCGGGTCAGCCCGTCGACCCGCTCGACAAGGAGCGGATAGCCGAGCTGGAAGAGCGCAAGGACAGCCTCAAGCAGGAAGCTCAGGCGCTCGTGACCCCATGAGTGCGGACCTCGTCGACATCAGTGAAGCGCTGGAGAAGCGGCGCTTCCTGCAGCAGGAAGAGCGTCTGGCCAGGATGCGAGAGGCGTTTCGCGCCGCTCGCACGGGCACCGTGACCACCCCGCCCGGAAAGGGCAAAGGCAAGTCAAAGGGGCGTGGTCGATCCCGCTGAAGGCGCGCAACGTTCCGCGTCTCACACATCATCTGCAAGGCCCGCCCACCTCGGCGCGGCATCCTCCCGATACCCATCTCTGCAGGTCCTGAAGCCTTGATTTTCGGCGCTTTTCGGGCACTTTCCCCGGCTTTGTTTGTGCAGGTTGATATGCTACAGTGCCGCTCGCTTCATCCAACAAAAACAAGACGAGGAGTTACCGCAAGATGCCAGGCATGACAATTACAATTTCGACATTGCTATCTTTATTCGGACTTGGCGTAGCCTATTTCTATATGCGCCAGGTAATGAGTGTGCCGCTTGACCTCGGACTTGAGGGTGAGCAGAAGTCCCGCCTCAAATTCATTCACGGTGCGATTGCTCAGGGCGCCATGGCCTTCCTGAAGCAGGAGTACAAGTTCCTCAGCATTTTCATGCTTGTGTTTGCCGCCATCATTGCGGTGCTGATCGACGACAACCACACCCCTGACACCCGGGAAGGTTTCTACACTGCCGTCGCTTTCCTGCTGGGCGGCGTGATCTCCATCGCCTCCGGCTACATCGGCATGATGATCGCGACTCAAGGCAATGCCCGCACCACGGTGTCCGCCAAGGACAACATCGGCGACGCCTTCAAGGTGGCGCTGAACTCCGGTGCGGTCATGGGATTCGCTCTGGTGAGTCTGGCCGTTCTCGGTCTGGTGATTGTCTATGTGGTCATGAAGGCCTGGCTCCCTGCTGACCTGCCGAATCATGTGCTGATGGAAATCATCGCCGGTTTCGGCCTGGGTGGCTCCACCATCGCGCTGTTCGCCCGTGTCGGCGGCGGTATCTTCACCAAGGCAGCCGATGTCGGCGCCGATCTGGTGGGCAAGGTCGAGAAGGGCATCCCGGAAGACGACCCGCGCAACCCGGCGGTGATCGCCGACAACGTCGGTGACAACGTGGGCGATGTGGCTGGCATGGGGGCTGACCTCTTTGGCTCCTGCGCCGAGAGCACCTGCGCCGCGATGGTCATCAGTGCCGTCGTTTTCGCCGGCAACATCGATGCTCTGCTGTACCCCATCCTGATCAGCGCCGTGGGCATCCCCATCAGTCTGCTGACCATGTTCTTCGTCAAGGTGAAGACGGAGGACGATGTGTCTCCCGCATTGATGAAGCTGTTGATCATCTCCAGTGCCCTGATGGCAGTGGCCATGTTCTTCGTGACCCGCGCCTTCGTGCCGGCCGACTTCGAGATTCGCGGTGAGGCTTACACCAGCATGGGCATCTACTGGTGCTTCCTGTCCGGTCTGGTAGCCGGTCTGGTCGTGGGCCTGCTGACGGGCTACTACACCTCCGGCGCGTTCAAGCCAGTGCAGGAAGTGGCGAAGTCGTGCGAGACGGGTGCCGCGACCAACATCATTTACGGCCTGGCGCTGGGCTACAAGTCCACCGTACTGCCTTACATTGCGATCGCCATCGCCATCTATGTGAGCTGGGAACTGGGCGGCATGTACGGCGTGGCCATCGGCTCGCTGGGTATGCTCGGCACGCTGGCCATCGCGTTGACCATCGATGCCTACGGTCCCGTGTCCGACAATGCCGGCGGCATTGCCGAGATGGCGGGTCTGCCGAAGGAAGTGCGTCGTCGCACCGACATCCTGGACGCTGCCGGCAACACCACTGCAGCCATCGGCAAGGGCTTTGCCATCGGTGCCGCGATCCTGACCTCTCTGGCACTGTTCGCCGCCTTCCTGACCAGCGCCGACACACTGATGCGCGAAGAGAACCCGGGCTATGACCTGCTGGCGTCCATCAATCTGCTGGACCCGGTGGTGTTCGTGAGTCTCTTCATGGGCGCCGTGCTGCCCTTCCTGTTCACCGCGATGACCATGAAGTCCGTGGGCAAGGCCGCATTCGACATGATCGAGGAAGTGCGTCGCCAGTTCAAAGTCATCCCGGGCCTGATGGAAGGCACGGGTGAGCCCGATTACGCCCAGTGCGTGGCGATCTCCACGAAGGCTGCGCTGCGCGAGATGATCGCTCCCGGCGTGCTGATCATGGGCTCTCCGCTCGTGGTGGGTTTCCTCTTCGGGGTGCCCGCGGTGGCGGGCATGCTGGCAGGATCTCTGGTTGCCGGCGGTGTGTTGGCCATCTCCTCCTCCAACAGTGGGGGTGCATGGGACAACGCCAAGAAATACATCGAGGCGGGCAATCACGGTGGCAAGGGTTCCGAGAATCACAAGGCAGCCGTGGTGGGTGACACCGTCGGCGATCCGCTGAAGGATACTTCCGGCCCCTCACTGAACATCCTGATCAAGCTCTCAGCCATTCTGTCGCTGGTGTTCGCACCGTTCTTCGTGCAGTACGGTGGCATCCTGATCGGCGGTTGAGACTTGCTGAAGTGAACGAAAGGGCCGCACCGCGGCCCTTTTTTTTGCCTGTGAGGCGGCGTCAGCTGTCAGGGAGGAGGGCGACGTTCGAAGTGATAGAGCAGCCATTCCTCAGTGATCCACTGCTCCTGAGTCGAGCTGTCCAGCCAGTGCAGCGTCACACCGCGAATGCACTGGAAGATGCGGAATGATTGCGAGTCTTCGATGATGAGGCCGCGCACGGAAGGGTGCAGCGGGTAATTGGAGATCTCCATCAACTTCCATTCGTCACGCAGGCTGTCGGCCACGCACTGATCGTCGGAGACAAGATCGACATAGGTGGTCTCGACTTCCGCCCACCCGGCGGCAGGGATACCCAGCGCGAGACTCAAGACGGGTTGGTCGCCGGACGACTGCGCCAGTGTGAGGGATTCGAGTTGCAGGGAACGGGAGCCACTGTTCTGCGCGACGATGCGCAACCCTGCGTCACTGAGCCCGCTCCAGACACCGGAGTAGATCGCGAAGCGCACGTCCGGCAAAGGCTTGTCCGCCATGCCGTTGCCAGAGGGTCCCTGCGCGCAGGCCAGCATCGGCACCAGCAGGAGCGGGCAGAAGCTGAGGACTGGAGAAAGGTGCCGGGTCACTGTCTATCCTTGCGCGAAGATCGCTCTGGCTTCAGAGGCACGAGAAGCGTAGCGCAGGCACGCAAGGTTTGCCACGCTGCCTTGTCGGGGTGTTCAAGCCGCAGGCATCCGGTGATAATGCCAGCGCGCTGCAGTTCGCGCTGCAATGAATTCCGGCATTCAAGAAGGCGAGTGGAACGTGGAAAATCTGCAAGGTGTCCGACATATCATTTGCGTGGCCTCGGGCAAGGGGGGCGTGGGCAAGTCCACGACTTCAGTCAATCTGGCCGTTGCCCTGAGTCGACTCGGTGCGCGTGTGGGGCTGCTGGATGCCGACATTTACGGCCCGAGTCAGCCATTGATGCTGGGCGTGCCTGCGGGCACTCGCCCGCGACTCGTCGACAGAAAATTCATGGAGCCGGTTTCTGCTCACGGAATCGTCTCCAATTCCATTGGTTATCTGGTGGAGCCCCAGACCGCCATGGCATGGCGAGCCCCGATGATCGTCGGCGCCTTCAATCAGATGCTCAAGGACACGCTGTGGGGCGAGCTCGACTATCTCATCGTCGACATGCCGCCCGGGACAGGAGATATCCAGCTCAGTCTGGCACAGCAGGTACCTGTGACCGGCGCCGTGATCGTGACGACGCCCCAGGATGTGGCACTGCTGGATGCCCGCAAGGGCATGGAAATGTTCCGCAAGGTGCAGGTGCCGCTGCTGGGTGTGGTCGAGAACATGGCCACCCATGTATGCTCGCGCTGTGGGCATGAAGAGGCGATTTTCGGAACGGGCGGTGGTGAAACCCTGTCGCGTGATTATGGCACCGAGCTGCTGGGCTCTTTGCCGCTCGAGCTGGCGATTCGTGAGCACACCGACCAGGGCACGCCCATCGTGCAGGCGCAACCAGACGGTGCGATCGCTCGCGCCTATCTGGCGCTGGCCACACGCCTGCGCGACAAGGTGCAGGCTCAAGAGGCAGTGCCAGCCAAGGCCCCTGCCATCCACATCACAGACGATTGAACCAAGGCTGCGGCAAGGGGAAGGAAGTTGGACGCGATCAATGCAATGCTGGTCAGGCTTGACGGACTGCTCGCGGGCTCCGCGTGGTTTCCCTACTTGCTGCTGTTCACGGGGCTGTTCTTCACGCTCTATCTGAAGTTCCCGCAGGTTCGCTACTTCTCGCATGCCATCAAGGTTGCGCGTGGTCAGTACGATCGCGAAGGAGCGCCTGGCGATGCGACCCACTGGCAGGCCTTGAGCACTGCGCTGGCCGGAACAGTAGGCACCGGCAATATCGGGGGCGTTGCCTTCGCGCTGTTTCTGGGCGGCCCTGCGGCTTTGTTCTGGATGTGGATGACAGCCTTCCTGGGCATGACCACCAAGTTCGTGGAAGTCACGCTGTCCCACAAGTATCGGGTCAAGACGGCCGATGGCACGATGGCCGGTGGGCCGATGTACTACATGGAGTACGGCCTGAAGTCGCGCTGGCTGGCGATCCTGTTTGCCATCGCCGCCGTGCTCACGTCGTTCGGCATCGGCAATTTCCCCCAGATCAACAGCATCGCTGCCGGCCTCGAAGGTTCATTCAACATCAGCCCGCTGGTGTCAGGCAGCATCCTGACAGTCATTCTGGGGCTGGTGGTGGTGGGCGGCATTCACCGCATCGCCCAGGTGGCGTCGAAGCTGGTGCCGACCATGTCGCTGATCTACATCGCCGGTGCCCTCGCCGTGATACTGCCGAACCTCGGCAACGTCGGGCCCGCCTTCGCGTCAATCTTTTCCGATGTCTTCACGGGCACGGCCGCGACCGGCGGCTTTCTCGGCGCCAGCATCGCCTACGCCTTCAATCGTGGTGTGAACCGCGGTCTCTTTTCCAACGAGGCGGGTCTGGGCTCCTCTTCGATTGCACACTCAGCAGCGCGCACGGATGAACCGGCCGACGAGGGCATGGTGGCCCTGCTGGAGCCCTTCATCGACACGATCGTCATCTGCACGCTCACCGGGCTGGTGATCCTGTCTTCGGGGGTGTGGACGCAGAAGCACGAGAATGTGTTTGCGCGGGCCGATCTGGAGATTGTCGCCGGTGTCTACTCCGACCAGGACGCCGCTCAGCGCGAGCAACTCTTCCTGCACTTGAATCGCCAGCCCTCGCAGGTGACGGCCTACAGCGGCACGCTGCAGATCAGCGCGGGGGTGCTGCAGAACCAGGCGCAGGTGACCATTCTGCACGCCCGTTCAGTGGCGGAGGACGTGCGTTTCTACAAGGAGGGTGAGCCGGCGAATGGAGAATTCGTGGTGACAGCGGGTCGACCGGATGATCTTGCGCTGCAGCTGGAAGGACGCTCCCTGCTGCACTCGGTGCCGCTGACCTCGAAGGCCTTCGCCTCGGGCTGGTTCGGCGACGCCGGCCAGCATGTGGTGTCCATCGGCTTGCTTCTGTTCGCCTTCACCACCGCTATTGCCTGGTCGTATTACGGCGACCGCGCAGTGACCTATCTGTTCGGGCCTGCCGGTGTGTTGCCGTATCGACTGGTCTATATCGCCGGCTTCTTCCTGGCAGCACAGGCAGACACGACGCTGATCTGGAACCTGTCTGCTGTGACACTGTTCTTCATGGCCATGCCCAACCTGATCGGTATCCTGCTGTTGCGCAAGGACATGAAGAACACAGTGGACAGCTACTGGCAACGCATCAAGGGACGCCGCTGACTTACACGTGTTCGCCCGGCAGGCGGATGTTGTGCACGATTTCCTGCACTTCCTGCGGCGGTGCCGGCGTGAAGCGGCACACCACCAGCGCCACCACCAGATTCACCAGCGTACCCATGGTGCCTATGCCTTCCGGCGAAATGCCGAACCACCAGTGTTCTGCGGTGCTCAATTCAGGGCTGATGAACTTGAAGTAGATGATGTAGGCCGCCGTGAAGGTGAAGCCTGACAGCATGCCAGCGACAGCTCCCTGACGGTTCATGCGGCTGTAGAAAATCCCCAGCACAATCGCCGGGAAGAAGGATGCCGCCGCCAGACCAAAGGCGAAGGCCACCACTTCCGCCACGAAGCCCGGCGGATAGATGCCGAAATACCCCGCCACCAGCACGGCCAGGAAAATCGCCACCCTTGCATAGTTCAGTTCCTGCTTTTCCGTGATGTGAGGCGCCAGGCTGCGCTTCATCAGGTCATGCGAGATCGAGGTCGAGATCACCAGCAACAGACCGGCCGCTGTCGACAGCGCTGCAGCCAGAGCACCGGCAGCCACCAGCGCCACTACCCAGTTCGGCAGTTGGGCGATTTCCGGGTTGGCCAGGACCATGATGTCGCGGTTCACGGTCAGCTCATTGGCGGCGGCATCTCCGACGTATTGAATGCGCCCGTCACCATTCTTGTCGTTGAAGCTCAGCAGTCCGGTGCGCTCCCAGGTGGTGAACCAGCCGGGCATGGTCGTGTACTCGGCATTGTTGACCGTGTTCATCAGATTGGTCTTGGAAAACGCGGCGATGGCCGGTGCCGTGGTGTAGAGCACGGCGATGAACACCAGTGCATAGCCCGCAGAGATTCTGGCTGCTCGCACACTGGGCACGGTGAAGAAGCGAATGATCACATGAGGCAGGCCAGCCGTGCCGAACATCAGGGCTGCGGTAATGAAAAACACATCCTGCGTGCTTTTCTGACCCGTCGTGTAGGTCCCGAAACCGAGTGTCTCGCTGAGGCCGTCGAGTCGGTCGAGCAGATAGCCACCGCCGTACTCCGGTGTCAGCTCCGAGCCGAAGCCCAGTTGTGGAATGGGATTGCCCGTCATCATCAGCGAAATGAAGATGGCCGGCACCATGTAGGCAAAGATCAGGACGCAATACTGGGCGACCTGGGTGTAGGTGATGCCCTTCATGCCGCCGAGCACCGCGTAGAAGAACACGATCGCCATGCCGATGATCACGCCGGTGGTGATGTCCACTTCGAGAAAGCGGGAGAAGACGATGCCGGCGCCCTGCATCTGGCCGCAGACGTAAACGAATGACACGACAATCGCGCAGAACACCGCGGCGAGGCGTGCACTCTGGGAGTAGTAGCGATCCCCGATGAAGGCCGGCACGGTGAACTTGCCAAACTTGCGCAGATAGGGGGCAAGCAGCAGCGCAAGCAGGACATAGCCGCCCGTCCAGCCCATCAAGTAGTAGGTGCCATCCCGCCCCAGAAAGGAGATCAATCCGGCCATGGAGATGAAGGAGGCTGCCGACATCCAGTCGGCTGCGGTGGCCATGCCATTGACCACCGGCTTGACGCCGCCACCGGCGACATAGAAATCATGTGTGGAACCTGCCTTGGACCACAAGGCGATGACAATATAGAGGCCGAAGCTGAGGAAGATGAACAGGTAGGTCCAGATCTGCACGCTCATGAACGGGGCTCCTGCACGGAATTGGCCTGCGCCTTGGCGTGATTTTCCTGATCCAGCTGGTACTGGCGATCGAGCTTGTCCATCTGCCAGATGTAGACAAAGATCAGCACCACGAAACCGTAGATCGAGCCCTGCTGCGCCATCCAGAAGCCGAGCTTGAAGCCACCGATGCGGAAATTGTCGAGATAGTCAGCGAGCAGGATGCCGCAGCCGAACGAGATGAAGAACCAGATGCACAGCAAGGTGCCCACTATTCTCAGATTGGCTTTCCAGTAAGACAGCGCGTGCGTGTTCGACATCGATGACCTCGTTCTTCTTGGTATTGGTGGAATGATCGTGTACGTCTGCCGGCGTGCCGCAAGCGGCACTTATTCGATGTACTCCTTGATGTAGCTCATGAGTCGGCGCCGGTGCACGCGCGCCGCCTCTTCGTCGTCCTTGCTGTAGTTGCGCACGATGGCGCGAATGGCCTGACGCTCGGCCAGCGGCCACTGCGTGACGAAAGCATTGATGATGTCTTCATCGCCCTCGAGAAGTCGGTCGCCCCACTCCTCGATCAGCTGCGCGCGGCGTACCTGCGCGCGGTCGGGGGTGCGCATCTTGTCCAGTTCAGCCTGGATTTCCTCGTGATTCTCGTCGCGCATGACCTTGCCGATGAATTGCAACTGGCGCCGTCGCGCGCCATGGCTCGGTGGCAGACGGTTGTACTCTGCAAGTGCTGCTAGCAGGGTGTCAGAGAGGGGCAGCTTGTCGAGTTGCTTGCGACTCAGGGTGGTGAGGTCCTCGCCCAGATCCTGCAGGGCTGTCATGTCGCGCTTGCGCTGCGACTTGCTGGGAGGCTCCAGGCTCCAGTCGATGGGTTCTCGCTGTTTCATGGTGTTGTGCTCCTGTCACTCGCTCTCGTCGAAGCGATTGTTGACCAGTGCCGTGACTGCTTCCAGCGCGGCCTGCTCGTCTTCGCCGTCGATGATCAGGTTGAGCACGGTGCCCTTGGTGGCAGCGAGCATCATCAACGCAAGAATGCTCTTGCCGTCGACGAGCTTGTCCTGACCCACCTTGATGACACTGCGAAATGTGGAGGTGACGGACACCATGCGCGAGGCGGCCCGCGCGTGCAGGCCGGCCTTGTTGCAGATGGTGATGGTGGAAGTGATCATTTCGCGTGTGTTCCTTCTCTTTTCAGCAATTCCCGGTGCATGACCTGAACGTTCTTGACGCGCGCCGCAAAGTGTTCCCTCAGGCGCTCGCTCAGATACACGGAACGGTGCTGGCCTCCGGTGCAACCAATGGCAACTGTCATGTAGCTGCGATTGTTTTGCTCGAAGCGCGGCAGCCACTTGTCCAGATAGGCACACAGGTCTTCATACATGGTCTGCACATCAGGTTGGTTCTGCAGCCAGTTCACCACAGCCTGGTCTGTGCCGGTGAGGGGACGCAGGGACTTCTCCCAATAGGGGTTGGGCAGACAGCGCACGTCGTAGACAATGTCGGCGTCGATTGGCACCCCGTACTTGTAGCCGAAGGATTCGAACAGCAGCGCAAGGCCACTGTCGTCGCGCTCCACGACGCGTGTCTTGATGCTTTCGCGCAACTGGTGCAGCGACATGTTGCTGGTGTCGATGGCCAGGCTGGCCAGCAGCGCGATCTGTTCCAGCAGTTCCGTTTCCATGTTGATGGCCTGACGCAGGCCGATGCGATCGGTGGTCAGAGGATGCTTGCGGCGACTCTCGCTGAAGCGCTTGATCAGGGTGGGGCTGCTCGCATCCAGAAAGATGATTTCCGTCTTGATGCCCGATGCCTTCAACTGCTCGATGATCTGCGGCACCTGCTTGAGATCCGCCGGGATGTTGCGCGCATCGATGCTCACGGCTACACGCGGTGACTCGCCAGACTGCGAGGCGACTCGTTGCGCGAGGGAGGGCAGCAGACTCGCGGGCAGGTTGTCGATGCAGTAGTAGCCGTGGTCCTCCAGCATGTTGAGAGCAGTACTCTTGCCGGAGCCGGAACGGCCGCTGATGATGAGCAGTTTCACAGTGTCATTCGCCTGGGATTCAGAGCAGAAGCCAGCTCTGTGGGGAGAGGGGCTCATTCAATGTCGGACTGACTTTAGCAGGTTTGCTCGAGCCTTGTCAGCCGGCCGTCGCGATGCGGTAGAGCTCCTCGGCCGACTCCGCCTGTCGCAGGCGACGGCAAAGCTCCTCCTGATGGAACAGGGCGGCCAGACTGCCGAGAACCTTGAGGTGTTCGGCCATTTCTTCAGCGGGAACAATCAACACGAACAGCAGGTCAACAGAGCGCGAATCGATGGCGTCGAAGTCGATGCCTTCGCTCAGCGTGACCAGTGCACCGGTGATGCTCTTGCAGGCTGCCACACGGCAGTGGGGAATCGCGATGCCGTTGCCGATGCCGGTACTGCCCAGTTGCTCGCGGGCAAGCAACGCGCTGTAGATATGGTCAGCCGACAGGGTGCCTGTCTGTTCTGCAATGCGTTCGCTGATCGTGGTGAGAAAACGTTTCTTGCTCACACCGGGCAGTTTGCAGAAGCAGCGTTCCGGAGTCAGGATCGTGTCGATGCGCATTGTCGCGAATTCTCGTGTGACTGAAATTCGGGCGCCATTCTAGCATCGCCTCCCGGGAAGTCATGCCTCATTTTCACTTTTCCAGACGCGATGGCGTGCACGACTAGACCAGCTTCTTGCGTTCGTTGGACGGCGGAATGGACAGGGATTCCCGGTACTTCGCAATGGTGCGACGTGCCACGTTGATGCCCTGCGCTTCGAGCAGCTTGGTGATCTTGCTGTCGCTGAGCGGCTTGCGAGCGTTCTCGCCGGCCACCAGTTTCTTGATGAGAGCGCGGATCGCGGTGGATGAGCATTCGCCGCCCCCTGCCGTGCTCACATGGCTGGAGAAGAAATACTTCAGCTCGAAGATGCCCTTCGGCGTGTGCATGTACTTCTGGGTGGTGACGCGCGAGATAGTGGACTCATGCATGTTCACGGCCTCGGCGATGTCATGCAGTACCAGCGGCTTCATGGCTTCTTCACCGTATTCGAAGAAGCCCTTCTGGTGTTCGACGATGCGGGTGGCCACCTTCATCAGCGTTTCATTGCGGCTCTGCAGACTCTTCAGGAACCAGCGTGCTTCCTGCAGGTTGTCGCGCAGATAATTGTTGTCGCTGCTGCTGTCGGCGCGGCGTACCAGTGCTGCATAGTCCGCGTTGATGCGGATGCGCGGAGCAGTCTCGGGATTGAGCTCGACGCGCCAGCGCCCGGTGTCGCTGTCCTTGGTGACGATGACGTCCGGGATGATGTAGCTCGTGGAGGGCGGGGCGATGTCAGCGCCTGGTCTGGGATTCAGTGACTCGATGATGCTGATGGCATCGCGCAGCTCGGTCTCCTTGATGCGCACCAGACGCATGAGCTGGGCGTAGTCACGATTGCCCAGCAGCACCAGATGATCCTTGACGATGGCTCGTGCGTGGCGAATGGCCGGGGTGGTCTCGGCGTCCTCGAACTGGTTGAGCTGGATCAGCAGGCATTCCGCGAGATCGCGATAGCCCACACCCACCGGGTCGAATTGCTGGATGCGGTGGAGCACCGTCAGCACTTCCTCTGGCTCGATGTCGATGGAGCGCATGAGGCTGGCGTGAATGGCGTCGATGCTGACAGTCAGCATGCCGTTGGCGTCGATCGCATCAATGATGGCGAGGCCGATCAGGCGGTCCGGGTCCGACATCGGCGTGAGATTGAGCTGCCACATGAGGTGGTCCTGCAGACTCTCTGCCACGCTGTTGCGGGACTCGAAGTCCGAAGTCTCGGTATCGCCTGAGCCGCTGCCCGTGGTGTAGGTGGTCTGGTAGATGTCGTCCCAGCTGCTGTCGACAGCCAGGTCGTCCGGAATCTGATCTTCCCAGCGGCTGTCCTCGTAGTCGCCGCCGGCCTCGGCGTCTCCGCTCTCGAAACTCTCAGTGGTGGTGCTGCTGCCAGCGATGCGGTCGAGGTTGTAGTCATCGCTGGACACGCTGCTTTCGGTGTTCACTTCCGCCAGCTCATCAGAACGACTGTGGTAGTCGTCGTCCTCGTCCAGCTCAAGCATCGGATTGGACTCCAGTGCCTGATGAATTTCCTGCTGCAGATCGAGAGTGGACAGCTGAAGAAGGCGTATAGCTTGCTGCAGCTGCGGCGTCATGGTCAGTTGCTGACCGAGCTTGAGCTGTAGCGAGAGTTTCATCAGTGAGAGTACTTCATGGTTGAGTGACGGCAGAGGCAGTTAGCAAGTATCGTGCCGTAAGACACACGCAAATTTCAAGCCTGATTTTTGTCAGATGCGGAATTGATGTCCGAGATAGACTTCGCGCACTTTCTGATTGGCCAGAATTTCCTCCGCGCTGCCTTCGGCGATGATCTGGCCCTCGCTCACGATGTAGGCCTTTTCGCAGATGTCGAGGGTTTCCCGCACGTTGTGGTCGGTCAGCAGCACGCCGATGCCCTTCTGCTTCAGGTGGCGAATGATGTCCTTGATGTCGCTGACGGAGATCGGGTCGACGCCGGCGAAGGGTTCGTCCAGCAGAATGAAGCGCGGCTCGGTGGCGAGGGCACGGGCAATCTCGGTGCGCCTGCGTTCACCGCCGGACAGACTCATGCCCTTGTTGTTGCGGATGTGGCCGATATGGAACTCGGCGAGCAGGCTCTCCAGCCGCGCCTCGCGACCCGCCCGGTCGAGATCCTTGCGCGTCTCGAGAATGGCGAGAATGTTCTCGGCAACGGTGAGTGTACGGAAGATTGAGGAGTCCTGCGGCAGATAGCCCAGACCGCGCTGTGCGCGGGCATGGATGGGCAGCAGGGTGACGTCCTGCTCGTTGAGCGCGATATTGCCGCTGTCTGCCTTCACCAGGCCCACGATCATGTAAAAACAGGTGGTCTTGCCCGCGCCGTTGGGGCCGAGCAGGCCCACGATCTGTCCGCTGTTCAGGCTCAGCGAGACATCCCGGACCACCTGGCGGCCCTTGTAGGATTTGGCGATGTGAGAGACCTTGAGGCTGTCCATCAGTTGGGCTGCGGACTCAGTGAGCCACTGCAGGCCTGGCCCGAGGTGGCGCCGGTCTCGATGGTGTGGCGGATCTGCGCGCACAACAGACTGGTGCCCGGCTGGGTGAAACTGGCAGAGCCGACAAACTCGACCACGGCCTGTGCGCCAGCGAAATAGTTGATGGTGTCGCTGTACCCGGATACGGCATTGGCGGCGTCCTCTGCCTGTTGGGAGAATCGCGCGGGGGTGCCGGTCAGGGTGACCTTCTGCAACTGATTGTCCATGTCGTATTCCAGCACCGCGACGTCACCGGTCAGCTCCACCTCGTTCTGACGCACGAAGACGTTGTCGCGCAGTGTGATCACACGGACGCCGTTACGGGTTTCGATGGTGGTTTCGCCGTCGGCGCGGTACTCGTGACTGCCGGCGCCTTCCTGGGCCGACGCACCCAGAGTGAACAGGGCACAAAGGGCTGCCGTCGCCACACGCCGGCGCAGGTCAGGGTTGACTGCTGGGTACTTCATATCGGCCTCTGACCTGTCCGAGAAATGTCAATTGATCCTGCTGGAGATCGGCACGCATGCCGACGGCGTCTTGCTGCAGGGAGTCGGTGACCATGGTGACGGCGAGCTCGGTGCTCATGGTCTGAGTCTGGGGGAAGACCGACAGGAATTCGGTGTTCAGCTGCATGCGCTGCCCCAGCTGGTCGATCTGAAACACCTCGACACCAGTCTGCAGATCCAGGCGCTCAATGGCATCGCCGCCTTCAACGGCGTGGATTCTGCCCGAACCGGCCATGATATTCCAGAGCGCTCCGGAGGCCTGATGGAGCCGCACGAAGGGGGTTTCGAGCACGGTGGTGTTGTCGAGGTAGTGCGTCTGCCGTGCGGCATCCAGGGTGTATTCCACGCGACCTTGCGCGTTGTAGAGAACGCTGGTGACACCGATGGCATAGGCGTCGTATTCCAGAGGCTGCAACAGCTGCGGCTCCGGCAGCAAGGCGGGAGGAACTTCCAGCAGGCGTCTTCCGCCGAAGATCAGCAGCAGCACGACGGCAGAGAGCACCAGCAAGAGGCGACCTGAGCGCTGCCGCAGGCCTCCTCGCACCGGCGCTGTCGCTTCAGAGGTAGGGGGCAAGAGCAGCATCGTATCTGTCCTGGGCCTGCAGAAGAAAATCGCACACCTCGCGCACGGCTCCGTGCCCCCCGCCCAGGCTGGTACAGGCGTGGGCCACCTGCTTGACGGCCGCGTGGGCGTTGGCGACTGCGAAGGCGAGACGCACGGCCTTCATGACACGAATATCAGGCAGATCGTCACCGACATAGGCGATCGCGGCAGGCGAAATGCTCTGTGCCGAACACAGCTCCAGCAGGGCGGTGTGCTTGTCCTCGCGTCCCTGAATGACCAGGCTGATGCCCAGATTCTCCGCGCGACGACTCAGCAATGCGGAGCGCCGTCCGCTGAGAATGCCGACCTGAACGCCAGCGCTCTGCAGCAGCTTGATGCCTTGACCGTCCAGCGTGCTGAAGGCCTTGATTTCCTCGCCGCTGTCACTGAGAAACAGCTCGCCGGCGGTGAGCACTCCGTCGACATCCAGCAGCAGAAGACGGACGTCACGGGCACGCTGCAGTATCTCGGTGGGCTCTGAGGCGAAATGCATGGGGGTGTCCTGTGGCTGAACTCGGGAAATCGGGTGTGGTGTCAGACGACATTGGCCTGCAATAGATCATGCATGCGGATGACCCCCCGCAGTGCCTCGTCCTCGTCCACCACGATGAGGGTGTAGATGCTGTTTTCCTGCATGATTCGGACGGCCTCGGTGGCCAGCGCGCTTTCCTTCACTTTCTTGCCGCCGCTGGACATGACGCTGCCAATCGGGGTTTCCCGGATATTGCGACCGGAGTCGAGTGTACGGCGCAGGTCTCCGTCGGTAAAGACGCCGCACAGAGCTCCGGAAGCGTCGACCACAGTCGTCATGCCCAGGCCCTTGCGGGTGATTTCCAGCAGAGCATCGCTGAGCAGGGTTTCTGGATGCACGCGCGGGATGGCATTGCCTTCATGCATGATGTCCTTGACCTTGAGCAGCAGTCGACGCCCCAGGCGGCCGCCGGGATGCGAGAAGGCGAATTCCTCCAGCGTGAAGCCGCGCGCCTCCAGCAGGGCCATGGCGATGGCATCCCCGAGCACCAGTGCCACGGTGGTGCTGCTGGTCGGTGCCTGTCCGAGCGGACAGGCCTCTTCCCTGACGCTTGCGTCGATGTGAATGTCCGAGGTCTGAGCGATGGGAGACTGCGGTGCCCCGGTCATGCTGATCAGCGTGATGCCCTTGCGCTTGAGGATGGGCAGTATCGCCAGGATCTCGCTGGTGGTGCCGGAATTGGAGAGTGCCAGGACCACGTCCTGATCGGTGATCATGCCCAGGTCGCCGTGACTGGCCTCTGCCGGATGCACGAAAAATGCCGGGCTGCCGGTACTTGACAGCGTGGCGGCGATCTTGGAAGCGATATGGCCCGACTTGCCCATGCCGGTCACGATGATGCGTCCGCTGCAATTCAGCATCCGTTCACATGCCATGGTGAATGCTGGGCCCATGCGCTGCGGCAATTCGCCGATGGCTCGGTGCTCGATGTCGATGGTGCGCAGTGCGCTGGCGATGAAACGGTTCTGGTCAGTCATTGCGGATACCCTGGAGCTGGACGCCAGTCTCTGTTCAAGGTCGTTTTCTGAATTTATGGTACAGAAAAAACAGGCTGGTAAGATGGCCTGCTGTGTGTTTGTGCGAATGTTGCGAGGAGGTGCCGTTGCGCATGTGCAGGGGTCCTGAACCTCAACAGTCGCGGACTTGTCCGGTCGGTGCTGCAAGGCCGGCGGCAATTAGACGAAGGATTGTCTTTGTTTGCAAGTAGTAATTTATTGCGGTGAGGGATTGAGGTAGACTCTGCGCGTCTGGCGAAAGGGTATACCAAGACACCCACTTGCGCCCATACAGGAGATCAGACTGGTGAAATCCCTCAAGAAACTGCTTGCCACCTCCGCCCTTGCCCTGAGTCTGCCGCTGTTCGGCCAGGCGGCTGAAGAGCAGAGCGCTCTGCAGTCGGCAGAGCAGTCCGTCAATGCCCTGCTGGCCACGGTGCAGGAAGTGAAGCCTTTTTTCGAAACCGACCGCGAGCGCTATTTCTCCAGCATCGAGGAGTCGCTGTCCGGGTTCGTGGACTTCGACGAAGTCGCCATCGGCGTCATGGCCCGCTATGCGGAACAGGCCACCCCGGAGCAGATCACTCGTTTTGGTGAGAAGCTGCGCGTGACACTGACCCGCTTCTATGGTGCCGCACTGGTCGGCTACGACGGTCAGGAGCTGGTGTTCCTGCCGGCCGGCGAGCCTTCTCCCGATCCTGCTCTCAACACCAATGTGCGCATGCAGATCACGGCCAACAACTCCACGGTGGAACTGCAGTACACGCTGTTCCTCAACGAAGCGGGGGAGTGGAAACTCAAGAATCTGTACGTGGGCGGCATCAACCTGCGTCGACAGTATTTCACCCAGTTCTCGGCCCTGATGAATCGTCACGGCAATGACATCGATCAGGTCATCGACAACTGGCAGTAGACATTCGGCATTTGCGCCCCGCGCTGCGGGGTGACACGGAGATTTCATGGCAATAGACGCAGAACAGATCAAGCACATGCTGCAAGCACAGCTTCCGGCATGTGACATCGTGGTGCAGGGTGAGGGAGGCAAGTTCCAGGTCCATGCAACCGGAGATGTCTTCGACGGCCTGAACGCCGTGAAGCGGCAACAGAGGATCTATCAGATTCTCAATCCCCACATAGCCTCGGGGGCCATTCACGCAGTCAGCATGCGACTGCAGACAGTGGCCGAACGCGCCGCGCAACTCTGATCATTCCTTCCGATCCGGACCATTGACGACATGGACAAGCTTTTGATTCAAGGGGGTGTGAGCCTCAATGGGGAAATCCGCATTGCGGGTGCCAAGAACTCCGCGCTGCCCATCCTGGCGGCCACGCTGCTCACACGCGACACGGTGCAGGTATGCAATCTGCCGCATCTGTACGACATCACCACCATGCTGGAACTTCTCGGCTGCATGGGCGTCGAGCCCGTGGTGGATGAAAAGCTCAATGTCGAAGTGAACAGCGGCTCCATCAGGCAACTCAGCGCACCGTATGAACTGGTCAAGACCATGCGGGCCTCGATCCTCGTGCTTGGTCCTCTGCTCGCCCATCACGGCCGGGCAGAAGTGGCCCTGCCTGGCGGCTGCGCGATCGGCAGTCGGCCGGTGAACCTGCACATCAGTGCGCTGGAAAAGATGGGCGCCAGCATCATCGTGGAAGATGGCTACATCAAGGCCGCGGTGGATGGTCGCCTCAAGGGCGCCCACATCTTCATGGATCTGTGCACCGTGACGGGCACCGAGAACGTGATGATGGCCGCCACTCTGGCGGAAGGTCAGACCATCATCGAGAACGCCGCGCGCGAGCCCGAAGTCGTCGATCTGGCGAATTGCCTCAATCGCATGGGAGCCGACATCCACGGCCAGGGCACCGATACCATCGTGATCAACGGCCGCAAGTCGCTGCACGGTTGCAGCTACTCCGTCATGCCGGATCGCATCGAGACCGGTACCTACCTGATTGCCGCCGCTGCCACGCGTGGCCGCATCAAGGTCAAGGACACGCGCCCCGACATCCTCGAAGCGGTGCTAAGCAAGCTGGTGGAAGCAGGTGCCGACATCCGTGTGGGAGAGGACTGGATCGAACTCGACATGCATGGCAAGCGACCGAAGTCGGTGTCGCTGCGCACGGCACCCTATCCGGCCTTCCCGACCGACATGCAGGCTCAGTTCACGGCGCTTAACGCTGTTGCCTCCGGGTCCGGTTCGATCACGGAAACGGTGTTCGAGAATCGCTTCATGCACGTCCACGAAATGAATCGCATGGGCGCGTCCATGCATGTGGAAGGCAACACGGTCATTGTGACGGGCGTGCCCACCCTCAAGGGCGCTCCGGTGATGGCGACCGACCTTCGAGCCTCCGCCAGTCTGATCATCGCCGGCCTTGTGGCTGACAGTCAGACCATCGTCGACCGCATCTACCACATCGACCGTGGTTATGAGTGCATCGAGGAGAAGCTGCAGCTGCTCGGTGCCCGCATCCGTCGGATTCCTTCCTGAAGGCGAGACCGACCCATGAATTCCAACAACAGTCAGAAGATTGTCATTGCGCTCACCAAGGGGCGCATTCTCGACGAGGTGCTGCCCCTGTTCGAGGCGGCGGGCATCGTGCCGCTGGAAGACATCAACAGCAGCCGCAAGCTGATCTTCGACACCACCATGCCCGATGTGCAGATCATGGTGATTCGCGGCTCCGACGTGCCGACCTATGTCGAGTTCGGCAGTGCCGATCTGGGTGTCGTGGGCAAGGACCTGTTGATGGAATATGGCAGCGAAGGTTTCTACGAACCTCTCGACTTGAAACTGGCCAGGTGTCGACTGATGACCGCCGCTCCGGTCGGCGCTGCTCCAGTTGCTGGTCGCATCAAGGTGGCCACCAAGTTCGCCAACATCACCAAACGCTATTTTGCCGAGCAAGGCGTGCAGGTCGACGTCATCAAGCTGAACGGTGCTCTTGAACTGGCTCCCTCCATGGGGCTGGCCGACATCATTGTGGACATCGTGGACAGCGGCAATACCCTCAAGGCCAATGGACTGGAGCCCCTCCAGCTGATCGCCCAGATCAGTTCACGGGTCATCGTCAACAAGGCAGCGCTGAAGATGAAACATGCGCTGATCAAACCGCTGCTGCAGTGTCTCGCCGATGCTGTCGAGGCCAGAGCGCGGGTGTGAGACTGTTCCATGAGCATTGATTTTCCTGCCATCGTTCGCCTGGACTCCTGTGCAGGCGACTTCGACACCGCACTGCGTGCCCGACTCAACCGTGCCATGCTGGGCGATCCGCAGATCAATCAGCTGGTCAGCGGCATTCTGGCTGATGTCGCCGCTCGCGGCGACGAGGCGCTGCTGGAGTATGCGCGGCGATTCGATCGCGTGGAGGCCGACAGCATTGCCCAGCTGACCGTCAGTCGCGAGCAGATGCAGATCAGCCTTGAGCGCCTGCCGGCCAGTCAGGCCAACGCCCTGCGTGAGGCAGCGGCCAGAATCCGTGATTATCACGAGCGGCAGAAGCAGTCCTCCTGGCAGTATCAGGATGCCGAAGGCTCGGTGTACGGACAGAAGGTCAGCCCGCTGGACCGTGTCGGCATCTACGTCCCTGGCGGCAAGGCCAACTACCCCTCGTCCATGTTGATGAACGGCATTCCGGCCCAGGTGGCGGGCGTCGGCCAGATCATCGCGGCGGTGCCCACGCGCTGGAGCGAGCAGGGCGATCTGATCTTCGCGGCGGCGGCGCTGGCCGGCGTCGAACGCGTGATCACGGTCGGTGGTGCTCAGGCCATTGCCGCGCTGGCCTACGGGACGCAAAGCGTGCCCAAGGTGGACAAGATCACCGGCCCCGGCAACATCTATGTCACCATCGCCAAGAAGCATGTGTTTGGCGAAGTGGGCATCGACATGATCGCCGGCCCCTCCGAGCTGACCATCATCTGTGATGGTCTGACCGACCCGGACTGGATCGCCATGGATCTGTTCTCGCAGGCGGAACACGACGAACAGGCACAGTCGATCCTGATCTGTCCCAGCGTCGAGTACCTGGACCAGGTGCAGGCGAGCATCGAGCGGCTGCTGCCGACCATGGAGCGTCGCGAGATCATTCGCAAGTCGCTGGCCAATCGCGGCATATTCATCCTCTGCCGGAGCCTCGACGAGGCCGCAGACATCAGCAACCGCATCGCTCCCGAGCATCTCGAACTTTCAGTGGCGCAGCCCGAACTGCTGGCGGAACGCATCACCCATGCCGGCGCCCTGTTCCTCGGGCGCTACAGCGCGGAAGTGCTGGGGGATTACTGCGCGGGGCCAAGCCATGTGCTGCCCACTTCGGGCACGGCGCGTTTCTTCTCGGCACTGGGGGTCTACGACTTTCAGAAGCGCAGTTCGATCATCCATTGTTCGCGGGAAGGGGCGGCCACTCTGGCCGGTATCGCGTCGGAGCTGGCGCGGAATGAATTCCTGCAGGCGCACGCCCTGTCGGCGGACTATCGCCGCTGAGCGCTCAATTGCCGGGGATTTCGGGGATGCGGTACTGCGAGCTGCCGGTGCCAAGTTCCACCGGAATTTCCAGGTTCTCGCCTTCGC
>JACCDX010419363.1_pt1 | contig 22490 bp, 24 predicted proteins | sample 7449681 | NCBI WGS metagenome assembly JACCDX01 (sample SAMN15323450, study PRJNA562643) | freshwater metagenome | isolation source: river surface water | place: USA:Blue River Watershed | collected 2017-08-18
GATCATGAGTCACAGCGATGATGACGGCTTGATTTTGCCACCGAAATTGGCTCCTCTGCATGTGGTGATTTTGCCAATTTACCGCAATGATGAAGAGAAAGCGCAAGTTCTCGCTTACTGCGATTCTCTGTCGGCAGTAATCAAAGCCCAGCGCTTTGCTGATGAGAAAATCACGGCCAAAGTCGACACTCGCGACCTTCGGGGTGGCGAAAAAGCTTGGCAGTACATCAAGCAGGGCGTTCCCGTGCGCATTGAAGTCGGCCCTCGCGACATTGCCAAAGGTGAAGTGTTCGTCGGCCGCCGCGACAAAGGCGTGAAAGAAAAATCCGGAATGGCACGCACTGAGTTCGTGCAGAAAATTTCCGAGATCCTGGGCGACATTCAACAAAACATTTACAACCGGGCTCGCAAATTCCGCGATGAGAACATGAAGCCGATCAATTCCTTGAAGGAATTCGAAGAGTTCTTCGGTGGCAGCGAAGAATCCCAAGCTGGGGGCTTTGCACTGGTTCACTGGAATGAAGCCGCTGTTGGACACGAGATTTTGGCCAAATTGAAAGTCACTCCCCGCTGCATTCCTTTGGACACTCCTGAAGAGGCTGGGACCTGCATTTTCACAGGCAAGCCTTCCAAGAAAAGAATCATTTTCGCTAAGTCTTACTAAGGCTTAGAGCCGCTCACCGGGTCCTTGAAAAGTTTCATCGGACCCGGCTGCCATCTTCCCTTTCACCAGGCCCAGTGCTATGGTCCCGCCCATGGCAAAACCCAAATATTGGCTGATGAAATCCGAACCGGATGTCTATTCAATTGATCAATTGAAAAAGGACAAGACCACGTGGTGGACAGGGGTCCGCAATTATCAAGCCCGCAATTTCATGATGAACGAAATGCAAGTGGGTGATCTGGTTTTGTTTTACCACTCCAATGCCGAGCCGCCAGGAATCGCCGGCATTGCGGAAGTCTCCAAAGCCGCTGAACCGGACTCTTTGCAATTTGATTCAAAGAACGAATACTTCGAACCGCGCGCCAGCCAAAGCAAGCCCGTGTGGTATTGCGTGCAAGTGCGTTTTGTTTCGCGATTTACAAATTACATTTCTCTGGATCAATTGCGCTCCGAAAAAGAGCTGGCATCGATGCTGGTCCTCAAAAAAGGTCAACGCCTCTCCATCCAGCCTGTGACGGCTGACGAGTTTTCCGTGATTCAGAAATTGGGAGAGAAATGAGTTTCGAACTGCACTTGGCTCCCATGGAAGGAGTCGTGGATTTTGTCTTGCGCGATGTGCTCACCGAAATCGGTGGCATCGATCATTGCGTGACAGAGTTCATTCGGGTCACCGACAAAATCGTGCCCGAGTCTGTGCTGTTGCGATATGCGCCCGAACTCAAGATGGGGAGCCGCACGCGCTCTGGCACTCCGATTTTCTTGCAGTTTCTGGGGGGACAAGTTCAACCCTTGGCTGAAAACGCCGCGCATGCCGCTTCCTTGGGGGCTCTTGGAATTGATCTCAATTTTGGCTGTCCGGCCAAAACCGTCAATCGTCACGATGGCGGGGCGACTTTGCTCAAAACCCCGGAGCGAATTTTCCAAATTGTCAGCGCGGTACGAGCTGCCGTTCCTGCCTCGATTCCGGTCACAGCGAAAATGCGCTTAGGCTTCGATTCTCCGGAAATCTGTTTTGAAAATGCTCGTGCCGTGGAAGCCGGTGGCGCTTCTTGGCTCACCATTCACTGCCGAACTAAAACCGATGGCTACAAACCACCGGCTTATTGGGATTGGATTCCCAAAATCAAAGAGCAAGTGCGCTTGCCTGTGGTGGCCAACGGTGAAATCTGGAGTGTCGAAGATTTTTGGCGCTGCCATGAAGTCACGAACTGCCAGAAAATCATGATTGGCCGAGGCGCTGTCGCCCAGCCCTATTTGTTTCGTGAAATTCGCGAATCGATGGCGCAGAAATCCGCAACTACCAATCCGCTGGAGTCGACCTCTGATTTGTCCTCTTGGCAGCGAACGCAGAAAATGATTCCTCGCTTTTTTGAAGCCAGCACTCAGTTCAAATCTCCATGGTTTGCGCAAGCCCGCACCAAGCAGTGGCTGCGCGCTCTTTCATTGCAAAACGAAGAAGCCAAGCCGCTCTTTGATGAGTTGAAAGTTTACACCAATCCCCACGAATTCCGAAGCCGACTAGAGTCTCTCTGCAATTAAAAAAACTATTTTTTGCGGAAAATAAAAACGGGATTTTGCAAAGTCAGAATTTCTAGTGAAAAGAAGTCGGCTATCCATTGGAAAGTTTTTTCCGAGTAGAACACCACATGTGTCGGATCTTTGACATACCACCAAGTTCCAAATTTTTCCGGCCCCTGATGAAATTGCGTGAGACCGGCAAAGATTCCCTGGGGCTTCAAATGAAAAAGAATTTCTCGCAAAGAAGCTCGCGGCGTTTGGAAATGTTCGAGCACTTCTGTCGAAGTGATCAAATCGTAGACCGAAGAGGAGGACAAATTGGGCTGGTAAATGGGATCAAAGAGATCGACTTTCAAAGCTTCCCGGGCCAAGAGCTGCGCCAGCACGGGGGCCTCTCCCGGACCTGAACCCCAATCCAAAGCCGTTAAATCTGGGCGCAAATGCTGCCGCAAAGGTCCCAAAAGCTGCTCGAAAAATTGCACATAGCCTGGATTTTCAATGTCGTTGCGGTGCTGATCGTAGCGAGTTTTTTGCTCACTCCAGGGCAAATAAGTTTGAGCCTCTTTGAAAATCAAGTCACAAATTTGACAATGAAACAAGTCGCCGGGAACGTCCCGGTGCTGAAGTGGTTTTAAGTCATGAGATTGACATAAAGGGCAAAGCATCGACTTTGCCAGTGTTGTCTTTTCTTCCCGCCTGTGCGAGATTTTTCTGCAGAATCACGCAGGTTGTCGCAATCGACAGGAGTGAAAAATGGCCAAAGTTGTCTTGTATTCCAAAGTGCCTTGCGCTTTTTGTGTCAGTGCCAAACGCTTTTTCGAAGAAAAAGGAATTGCCTACGAAGAAATCGATCTCACTGACAAGCCAGAAGAAATTCAAAGAATCAAAGACGAAACCGGCTGGCGAACTGTCCCGATCATCATGATCAACGGCAAATTGATCGGCGGCTACACCGACCTGAAAGCTCTCGATGAAGAGGGCAAATTGGATGAGCTGCTTGCGTAATCATTTTCACTATCCTTCCAAAACCATTTATTTGAATTCGGGAAGTGTAGCCCTGACTCCTTCCGTGGTTTTGGACCGAGTTCAAAAAGAAAAAGAAATCTATGAACTGAATCCGACAGCGGGCCTCTTCGGAGCTTGGCCGCGAATGTGGCAAGTGCAAAAAGATTTGGCGCATTTTTTCAAAGCGGATCCCCGGCATTTGTTTATGCGAGCTAATGTCACTGTGGTGATGAATGATTTTCTCATGGCTCTGCAGCTGCCGCCGCAATCTGAAATTTTAATTTCCGATTTGGAGTATGGGGCCATCCGACAAATCTGCCAGTACAAAGCTCAAATCGAGGGACACTCTGTCCGCAGCATGAGCTTTTTCAAAAAAGGTCAAGATCCACGGACTGTGACCGAGGCCAGCTTGCTCGAGAGTTTGGAAAATTCTCTGACAGACAAAACTCGTCTGGTCATGCTCTCTCATGTGATGACAGGAAATGGACTGACATTGCCGGTTGAAAAAATGGCGAAGCTTTTGCGTTCGAAAAATATTTTCTTTGCGGTCGATGGAGCGCATGGCGCCGGCTCTTGCGAATTGGATTTATCAAACACTGCCATGGATTTCTATGGGTCCAATCTGCACAAATGGCTCATGGGACCCAAAGGCACTGGTTTTGGTTATGTGGCTCCCCGGGTTCGAGAATTCTTAAAGCCTCAGTTTGCGGGTTGGACAACGATGGAAGTTCCACCGCACTTTGCAGTGTTTGGAGAGGGAGACACTTGGACCACTCGCTGGATGATTTGCAGCACTCATAATTTTTCTGACTTTTATGGAATTTCCGAAACAGTGAAATTTTGGCAAGAGATGGGAATCGAACATATTTTAAATCAACGCCAAAGCCTGACGGACTTTACGCTTGCTACAGTTGCGGAATCGACAGGATGGGACTGCCTCAGTTCTTTTGGGAACGAATCTCTTCGGGGTCCCTTGTTGGCATTTCACCTGCCTGAAAAGTTGCAAAAAATGGGATTTGAATTGTTTTCGAAGCTGCAGCTTGAAAATCAATTGGTGATTTCCATGGTTCAATTGCAGGGCGATTGGGCTTTGCGGATTTCCCCTCATGTTTACAATACAAAAGAGGAAATCCGTCAGGCCGCCGACATTCTCTCGGAGCTTTGATTTTTTCTAGCGTTTGAAAGGGGCAGACTCGAGCAGCACAGGCCGAGTTTGCGGAGACTTTCCATCGTGAGCCGCATCGACCTGACCAATGAACAGTTCGGAATTTTGAATGCGGAAAATATCATAGTAAGGCTGGCCAGCCGCCGGCAAAGTTGCCACGCAATTTCTTCCTGACACTTCTTTTTCAACTCCGGTTTGCCAATCTCCAAATCCACAGAAGCGAAGAGCATTGGCTGAAGCCACAGCTTCATTGCGATTGAAGCGCGCACGAATCGAGACCACTGTCATGTCAATATTGTTCACACTGCCGGCTGTGTATGTCGGAACTTGGTATTTCAACTCTGAGCGTGTTTCCAGGTCAGCAGTGCCTGCACAAGTGGCGCTGTCTTGAAAAATCCTTGTGAACATGGTCACTGTCGCCGCTTCAACTGTGAGTGAATTGCGCACAAAGCCAGCTCCTGTTCCCACACTGCCGCACTCTTTGTTCCAAGTTCCCAAAAGATCTGCGACAGGTGCCGACGGATTGTCCTGGCCATTGTTCACATCATTGGCCGTATTGTTGTTGTCATCGTTGGCACAGGCCATTGCGAGGAGCATCAGACAGGACAGTAAAATTTTTTTCATAGAACCTCCAGCTGTCTGGCAAAAGCAAGAGCAGGGCCTTGGTTCTCATTTGAATTTTCACCGGAGTTGGGGGCAAATCTTGAATTCCATTGCAAATTGCCCCGGGGAATTATTCCCTCAATTGAGTCCGACCCACCATTTCAACTGGCACTGAGAAAAAGCGCTCGACTCCTTCACGCAACTCTTCCATGTTTTTGGCCTTGGTCGTAACCGAAATCAAAGAGTGCCCGAACAAGAGCCAAACACTGGTGGTGCGAACATAAAAACGCACTTTGCGAAGAGCCAAGTCATCTCCGAAATAATGACGGGAAAGATCAATCAACTTGAGAAGACATTTTCCGTATTCAGCGCCTTCTTCCAACTCGCTGCGCGGGGCTCTGCGATTTCCATTGGGTGAATCCACGCAGCCAAGGCCTTTTTCCTCCGCTCGAATTGGAGGTGCAAATCCCAACTGCTCTCCGACTTGCCACAAAAGCCAGGGTCTTGCGGCCAGCGCTCGGCCTGCCATCGTCATGTCACAGCCGGTTTGCTCGAGCATGGCAAAAACATCCTCGGCGGTTTGAATATCGCCATTGCCAATCACTGGCAGATCAATCGCCTCTCGCAACCGACGAATTTGCTCCCAGTCAGCAGTGCCTCGGCGTTTTTGCGCGGCTGTTCGTGGATGCAGAGAAACCCAACTCACTCCCGCCGATTTCAATCCACTGACAAAGTGAAGGAGATAATCAAAATCATTTTGAGTTCCCGCTCGCAACTTTACAGACACGGGAACTGTGGCATGTCGAACTGTCATTTTGGCCACTTCGGCGGCGTAGGCCGAATCGCCCATCAAGGCCACTCCATAGTTATGTTTCAGAGCTTTTTGCACTGGGCAGCCCATGTTGATATCGATTCCCATGGCTCCCCAGGCTTCGAGCTTTTTCACGCTTTGGGAAATAAAGTTTTCATCGTTCCCGAGAATTTGCGGAACCAAGCCCATTTCCTCGGGCGAGCGCATGGCTTCCGGGGTCCGTTCCAAATCCTCGCCAGGAATTCGGCGCGAATTCAACATTTCGGTGGGCCAGATCGTGAAAGCCTTTTCGGGCAGATAATCGCGAATCACCAACCGCAGGGCCACATGAGTCAGCCCCACCATCGGTGCCAAGCACAGGGGGAAATTGACTTGCCCATTTAAAATGGGTCGGGATTTTTGCTGCGGGTCGCTGTCTAACATCACTTCCGATCTAGCATAGGTTCTCGGGAAATGATAATTCTCAATCAGATCAGGAGATTGCAGAAAATGACTCGATCGGTTGTAAAAAGGAAGGCCCTACCTTTAAAGATTGGATTTCTGGGGGGTGGGCAGTTGGCGCGAATGATGGCCTTGGAGGCCCACCGCTTGGGACTCGAACCACATGTGTACTCGGCTTCTCCTCAGGATCCGGCGGCGCAAGTGACCTGCCATCATCATGTCGGATTGCTCACTGATTTCAAAACCTTAAACGAGTTTGCTCAGAAAATGGATTGCCTGACTTTTGAATCCGAATTCGTGCCTTCGGAAGTTCTGACGGATCTTGAAAACTCGGTCGATTCGGAGATTTTTCCACGCCCTTCGATCATGAGATTGCTGCAAAACCGCCTGACTCAAAAGCAAACTCTGCTCCGCTACAAAGTTCCAACGGCTCCTTTTTTGGAAATCGAAAACACCAAGGAACTGCTCCCCGTTTGGAAAACCTTTCAGGGACCTTTCGTTCTCAAATCCAACTTTGGCGGTTACGATGGTTACGGAACTTTCTTTGCCAAAAAAGAATCTCATCTCAAGAGCTTAAGCGAAGAACTTCCCAAATCTTCTCAAGGCTACATGGCCGAGCAAATGATCGCCTTGAAGCAAGAGGTGGCGGCCATTCTGGTGCGCAGTTCGAGCGGTGAAACACTGGCGCTTCCCTTGGTTCAAACTTTTCAAACTCAAGGGCGCTGCGATTGGGTCCGCGGCCCGATTCAACACAAAAAATGGGCGGACATGCAAAAGCGTCTTTTCTCGATGATGAAAGCTCTGAACTATGTCGGAGCCCTCGGAGTGGAAATGTTCGACACTGGCAGCGAGCTCTTGGTGAATGAACTAGCGCCCAGAGTTCACAATTCCGGGCACTACTCTCAAGATGCTTTGCTCGAAAGCCAGTTCGCTTTGCATTTGAAGGCTGGTTTGGGATTGAAATTGGGAAGTAGCAAAATTCTCGCCCCGCAATTTGTGATGGTGAATCTTTTGGGTCGAAGCCAAGCCGAACTGCAGGCCCCGGCACAACTGAGTGGGGAACTGCATCTCTACGGAAAAAACGAAAATCGACCCGGACGCAAAATGGGGCATGTGAATTATGTGGGCAGCAAGGGACCGAACCTTTTGAAAACAGCTCTGCGCGAGAGAAAAGGATTTCAACTATGAAAGTCGCCATCATCATGGGAAGCCAGACGGATTTCAAAGTCATGAAAGAAGCTGAAGAAGTGCTCAAATCCTTTCAAATCCCCTGCCATGTCGAAATTGTTTCTGCCCATCGCACGCCGGAGAAAATGGTCGAGTTCGCCAAAACAGCTCGCGAAAATAAATTCTCGGTGATCATTGCCGGAGCTGGGGGCGCTGCCCATTTGCCCGGAATGGTGGCGAGCCTCACCACTTTGCCAGTGATTGGCGTTCCCATCCAAGTGGGCAGCCTCAAGGGTTTGGACGCGCTTTTGAGTATTGCACAAATGCCCAAGGGAATCCCTGTGGCTACAGTCGCTGTCGACAATGCAGCCAACGCAGGCCTCTTGGCGGCTCGAATTCTGGGAGTCAGTGAAAGCAAAATCGAAAAGAAACTCTCTCACTTTCAAAAATCGCAGATTTCAAAAGTGAAAAAAATGAATCAAGCCATTCGAAAAAAGAAGTGAGCTTTTAGCGATTCAGAAGTGCTGGCTGAAGTCGTCGAATCATTTCGACGACTCCGAACAACAAAGCGGCGTAGAAGAGATCTCCCACGATCTGCGTTCCCAAAAATGGAATAGCCATCACATAGCAAGAAACCAATCCTTGCATGGATTTTTCATAAAGACCATCCACCAGCCAGACTCCCATATTGGTGATCAAGAAAAACAAAAGGCTCGAACCCACAGCCGTTGCCGCCAAGCGAGCTGGAGAACAAGAAGCTTTCAAATTTAATGATGAAGACAGAAGTGCGATGAGTGCAACCGCGCCGTAAACAAATACGACCGTGCTGTGAAAACCCAAAACCAAATCACTGAGAACCAAAGCAGCGAGAGGAATGAGAACAGCCAATCCGCGATGAGTGAGATAAGTTCCAGCCAACAGAGCCATTGCCGTCACTGCTGTGACATTGGGAACATGAGGAATCAGTCGACTGAACGCAGCAGCTAAAACCATGGTCAAAATTGTGTAATTTCTCATAGCGACCTCCGCTGCCCACCAATCTGACTCGATCACTCCAAATTGTCAATTTGACTTCAAAATTTGCCCGTCCTAAAACTGATGCTCTATGCTGCAAATTCGAAATTACACACTGGGCTTCACAGTCTTGTTCTCTTTCTCGAAGGTTTTGGCAGCCCCCTTGCTGCTCAGCCCTGAAATTGTCGCTCAAAAAGTCTTGCAACAAAGCTATCAAGCTCGGGAAATTCGCTTGCAAGCCCAGCAAGAGCAATTGACTTTGGCCAATGTCGAAAAGCTTTTGGATTACCAGATTTCAGCTGAAATTGGCTTTCAAGATTCCAAATTCCAAAGTGCCAGCCAAAGCTATTTGTTGCAAACCAACAGTTTGATCAGCACAGCGACTCTCTCGAAACCCTTTCGCACGGGCACGACTTTGTCTTTGCAGTACGCAGGTTCGTCCGACAGCCCCACCTATAGCAGCTCAGCGCCGACACCGGCTTCCGATCTCACCGTCAACACTCTGGGGCTGATTTTAGAACAGGATTTGTGGCGCAATTTCTTTGGTGAAGCTCAAAGAGCCGATCTTCGCTCTGCAAAATCCAGCGTTCTCGCCTCTTCCATTCAAGAGAAAAACTCTCTGCAAGCTCTGGTGCTTCAAAGTGTTCAAACTTTTTGGGAAGCTTATGTGGCTCGCGAAGCTTATCAAGAAGCTTTGAATTCACGTGAAAGGTACCTGAAGCTGGTGCAATCAGTTCAGAAAAAATCCGGTTACGGCTACACTTCGCCGGGCGAATTGGCGCAAGCTCAAGCCGAGTTGGAAAACCGTGAACAGAGAGTTCGCACTCAAACGGTGGCTTACCGGGCCGTCTTGGACCGCTTGCTGAGCTTGCTGGTGCTGCCGACCAATACCGAAATTGAATTTGCCCTCCCCACAAATCTTCCCCTGCCTCCGACCACCACACCGGTTGACCACGAAGGGCTTCGCGCCATTCAGGCTTCGCGCTTGAAGCTGCAGGCGGCGGAAGAGAATTTAAATTCGACTCGCTCTCAAAGCCGTCCCGACTTGAGTGTCGTGGGCAAAATTTATTCACAAGGTTTTGATTCCTCCTTGGGCTCCGCTCAGGAAGAAATGCTCAACGGAAGCAATCCCAAATATTATGTTGGGCTTCAATATCAGTACAATTTCGGCTCGGGCTACCAAGCCGAGAGCGTGCGCAATCGGCAATTGGCCCGCGATTTGGCGGAAGCTCAATTGGCTCGACAGCAACTGCAAATTCAGGATCGAGAAAATGACATTCGCCGACGACTGCAAAGCAATTATGAAATCGTCGTTTCAGCAAAAGAACAGAAGGCTCTTCGCGAAAAAGCCGTTCAGCAGCTCACTCGCAGTTACAATCAAGGTCGCACGGACATTGCGATTTTGATCGATGCTTTGAACAAATCTTTTGATTCCGAAGTTCAGCTATCACGAGCCATTGGAAATTATCAAATTGCCTTGATCGAATGGGATGCCTTCCGCGATCAGCTTGTTTTGGACTCAAAATAAAGTGGTCCAACCCACGAGCAATCCCCACTGATATGTCTTGCTTGCCGGCTCCTGAATGGAGCCCGCCATGGTGGAATTGTATTTGAATTCACTCTCCCCAAATTCCGAAGTCTCCCACCACGGAGTCAGTGACAAGCGATATGGAGTTCCGTTCCAGGTGTAGCGAACCGGAACTTGCAATTTGAGAGTCGGCTTATTTCCCAAAGTCAGCAAAGTGTCTTCCCCTGCAATCACGGTCTCTGAAAAAATCACTTTGATTTGACCAGCAAACATCAATCGATAGGAAGCATCAATGGCCCATGCAAGGGGGGCCCAAGCCGAGGGCATTTCCAACAGCAACCCCAAAGGCAAATGATTCCAAGTGTAGATTTCGCGGTAGCCCGTCCCGCCGCTAAGAAATCGGTTCCAGTAGCGATAGCTCCAACCCGAATAAACAAAAACTGTTTCAGAGGCTTGAGCATAAAAACTGATTTCGCCGCGAAAAAAACTCAAGTGATTGGTGTCGGTCACTGGAGTGCCCGCTTGAGTCGAGCCATCAAATTTGGAATTGGTGGAGCCACTGAGATCGGCTTCTATTTGCCAATAACTGCGGCCCCAGCGCTCCACGGGATAACGAGCTGCCAAGTAGCCCGTGTAGACCATGGCTTCTTCTGTGCTTTTGAGCGGAAGCTCGAGCTTTTCTTTGTAATCAAAGCGAAAAGCATTCACTCCAAAAGTGATCTCTTTGGAAGTGGACGCTTCAGCAGAAGAAAGAAATGTCGCTGTCAAAAGGCCGGCCCACAAAAGTCTCTTCATGCCAGCAATCATTTCACCAATCGGTTGTTGACCAAATCTTGCACGACACTGGGATCCGCCAATGTGCTCGTATCGCCCAATTGCTCTGGAGCATTCTCGGCAATTTTTCGCAAAATTCGTCGCATGATTTTGCCCGATCGTGTTTTCGGAAGACCTGGGGCCCATTGCAAAAGATCCGGCTTGGCAATTGGACTGATTTCCTGAGCCACCCAATCAATCAATTCCTTGCGCAAAACTTCAGACGGTTTTTCACCTTGGTTCAAAGTCACAAAAGCGTAAATCCCCTGCCCTTTGATATCATGCGGATAACCCACCACTGCAGCCTCGGCCACAGTCGAATGCGCCACCAAGGCACTTTCAATTTCCGCTGTTCCTAAACGGTGACCGGACACATTGATCACATCGTCGACTCGGCCAGTGATCCAGTGATAGCCATCCTCATCACGGCGGCAACCATCTCCCGTAAAATAAAAGCCCTTGTAGGACGAGAAATAAGTTTCTTCAAAGCGCTTGTGATCGCGGTAGACCGTGCGCATCTGTCCCGGCCAAGAGTCCTCGAGCACCAACACTCCTTCACAGGCTCCCTGCAGCTCTTGTCCTTCGGGAGAAAGAATTTTGGGCTTCACTCCAAAAAATGGCAGAGTGGCCGATCCGGGTTTTTGATCAATTGCCCCTGGCAAAGGAGTGATCAAAATTCCACCGGTCTCTGTCTGCCACCAAGTGTCCACAATCGGACAGCGCTCTTCTCCAATCACGCGGTAGTACCACATCCAAGCTTCGGGATTGATGGGCTCCCCGACGGAACCCAAAATGCGCAAAGACTTCCGCGAAGTTTTTTGCACAGGAGCTTCTCCCTCTCGCATCAAAGCCCGAATGGCAGTGGGAGCGGTGTAGAAAATTGTGACCTGATGCTTGTCGATCACTTCCCAGAATCGAGAAGTGGTCGGATAGTTCGGCACCCCTTCAAACATCAACACGGTCGAAGCGTTGCTCAGCGGTCCATAGACGATGTAACTGTGACCGGTGACCCAGCCGACATCGGCTGTGCACCAGTAAATATCATCCGGTCGGCAATCAAAAACCATTTGATGAGTCAGGGAAGCGTACAGCAAATATCCGGCCGTGGTGTGCAAGACACCTTTGGGTTTTCCGGTGGATCCCGAAGTGTAGAGAATAAAAAGTGGATCCTCTGAGCCCATTCTTTCTGGCTCACAGGTGGTGGACACTTTGCTTTTTTCTTCGTGCCACCACAGATCCCGTCCCGTTTCCATGTGAATGGCGGTGCCCGTGTGTCGAACCACCAAAACTTTCTTCACGCTGGTGGTTTTCGAAAGAGCGATGTCCATGTTTTTTTTCAAATGCACATGCCGCCCGGCTCGCATCCCCTCGTCGGCGGTGATAACAAAAGAAGATTCACAATCGCGAATTCGATCTGCAATGGAATCTGGCGAAAAACCGCCAAAGACCACCGAATGAATGGCGCCAATCCGCGCACAGGCCAGCATGGCATAAGCCGCCTCTGGAATCATCGGCATGTAAATCGTGACTCGGTCGCCTTTTTTCACACCTTGGGCTCGCAGCACATTGGCCATGCGATTCACTTCGTCGGAAAGCTCTTGATAAGTGATTTTTCGATTGGGAGTTTCAGGACTATCCGCTTCCCAAATAAAAGCGACTTTGTTGGCGTGCAAAGGAAGATGGCGATCCACGCAGTTCACACTGACATTCAGCTCTCCACCTAAAAACCACTCAATGCTGACGGGCGATTGAAAGCTGACTTTTTTGACTTGATTCCATTTTTTCATCCACTGCAAGCGCTCGGCTTGCTCGCCCCAAAACTGCTCCGGATTTTCCACAGAGCGGCGATACATTTCCTGGTACTGCTTTTTTGTGACCAAAGCCTTTTGTTCGATTTCGGGTTTGACGGGAACGATCAGTGGATTTTGCATGCAAGGCTCCTTCCATCTTTCATTCCAACCCCGGTGGAGAAAAGAATCAAGGGAGCTTGCCGACTAGACGCGATATTCTCGAGCTGAGACTTTGTTTAGAACAAATATGTGAAGGAAAGATCCAGAGCCGTGCTGAGCTTAGTGCCAGTCTGAAATGAGTCAGGATCGTTGGTTGTCGACAGCTTCAAGTTCCCTGAGAGGGGGTCGACGAATTGTCGCAAGTAGGCATGCAAACCCAAATTCATCCCTAAACTTTTCGTCAGGAAAAAGCGATTTCCCAGCGAGCCGCCAGCCAATGGAAGTTGCTTGCCACCATAACCCAACATTCCGCCTTCGACTCCCCAGTGCAAAAAGGCTGGAATCACCCAACGTTTGGAAACGCTCAATTTTCCATACATCATTCGTCGCTCATAAAAAGCTATGAATCCGCCACTGGGACCATTGGCGCGAGCGAACTGCGGCGAATCGGCCACGCTGGCGGCAAATTGTTGCGAGTAATCGGAAAGCCCCGTGCCGAAGGACAGAAACTTGAGCCCCAATCCCGAACTCTCATCCCAACTGTAAGTGGCCGACCCGGCCAGATATTGATTGCTGTAAAATGGTTCATCCAAAAGCCAACCATAAGCGACATCGGCCGACCATTTTTTTTGATAGGAGAGCTTGCGATTGAGAACAGCCTTCGGAGTGTCCAGACGAGGCATCACCGCTTCGCGTGGCAACTCTTCTTCGGAAAATTGAATCTCTTCAGCCCGAGCTACTGCCTGACCCAAAAGAACGAACAGCATCACTAAAATCAGAGAAGATTTATTTGCCGCCACGCATGTCATCCTTTCCCTTTTGAACTTCGGGAATGAAATTCTCTCTCAATCGCAAGAGCCGTTTGAAATTGAAGTCGCTTTTTTGGAACAAGTATTCCACTTCTGGTTTGTCAGCGGCACCTTTGATCAATTCGTCGTCAAACTTCACATTGATTTTTTTGTGCTGGGACGTGTTGGTCGATTGAAGTTCCGACTCGCTGAACTCGGGAGAGTTTTGTGCCCAAGCGGCATTTTGCAGGACCAGCAGAAGCAAGGAAGTTAATATGATTTTATTCACAGCGATTCACTCCCACGTATTGGTAATTGCCAATTTCATCTCGCCAAAACTCGCCTTCGAAAGGCCAGAAGCGGAAACCGTTTTGCACATAATAGTCGCGAGTGACTTCATCGTCGATTTTCGCTGTTGCAACATTCGAAGTGGAAATTTTCTTTTTCAAAGTGATCCGTTGACCATTGATCGTCTCGTATTTCAAGAAGTCAAATTGGGCTGCGAATTCATTGAATTCCTGAAGCTTCGTTGCCAAACGATTGCGAACCAGAGCTCCGATATTTTTTTGCGTGGCTCTTCTGCGTCCATCTAAAATTTGCTTTCCATAAGCCATCAAGCTGGTTTTGCCGTAGACTTTCTCAAGAACTTTTCTCTCTCGAGCCAACTCTTCCATGTACTCCAAGAGCAAGCGAATGTCGGGTTCTTCCATCAAAGTGCGCAACACGAAGAAAGGCAGAATCGTTTCGGTTTTCATTGTGCCCGTCTTGCGCAACTCCATCAGAGCTTTTCTCGTCTTGGCCATTTCCAAGTAATAATCGGCTTCACTTTTATTGGATGTCAGCCACTGCTGGATTTTGGCAAATGCCGGATAGTAATTGTCATCATAGGCTTTGGTGATTGGCTCAACTTCGTCGAAGTGACAGATAAAGAGCAGGATCACACCGTGCAAAAGCAAAGATTCAGGATCATAAAAGTTTTGATAAAAAGGAGTGTGCAAAGTCTGCAGAGGACTCAAGGCACTGCGGAATTGACCGCCACGGAACAAAGACCAAGAAAGCTCCATCAAACTTTGACGATAAAGCGGATGATCTTTGGGAATCATTCTGTAAAGATCCGCCGCATCTCTCCATTTGCGAGCTTGGTAATAAGCGCGGGCTTGTCCCATGATAGCCAAACCTTTTTGCAAATCCGTGCTCGGCTTGGCTTGAAATTTATCGATCAATTGTTGGAAGTATCCTGCTGCCACTTCCGGATTTTTAGCAATCAGCTCAGCTGTGGCCATATTGTAGAGCAGTCCATTTTCTCCACTGCGAAACTGGAGAGCTTTTTGGAAGTAGGACTTGGCCTGAGCGGGATCACCTTTGGAAAGCCAGCTCTCCCCCATGCGACCGTAAAACACCGCTCGCGAGGAATCGGAAAGTTCTTCGGGTTGAATATGATTTAAGCTGTAGTTCAAAAGACTGGGCTCACCCAAGTCGTCGGCAATGGCGACAATATAGTCCAGACCTTTTTGTTTCTCCGTGGACTCGCCCGTTCTCACCAAATCCACAAAGGGGAAAGAAGCGATTTGCTTGAGATTCATTTTGTACAAACTGACGCCCATATAAAACTTTGCGCGGCGCTTGAATTTGGGATCCGGAGAGCGACGAGAAATGGCGTAAAAAGCCACAGCGGCTTGTTTGTAGTTTTGCGCTTTGAAAAGGCTTTGGGCTCGTTCCCACTCACGAACAGCATTCGCGGCCGGTCGACCCGCGGGAGCCTGAGCTCGAGGGGCGTTTTGTGCAAAAACCAATTGTCCACTGAGCAGAATTGAAATCAACAGTGCTGAAGGTTTCATCGGCTGCTGGCCTCCGGTAGAAATCGACCGTACCCAATTGTCAAAAAGATGGTGTTGGCGGATTGATTGCCGCCATTGATGGTTTTCCCGTTGTAGAAAAACCAACTCAAGTCCGCGCGAATGGCGGAATCGCGAGAAATCGAAAAGAGATCCCCCACTCCAAAATAAAATGCGGTCGAAGTCGAGGAAGGCTTGGTGGTGACTTGGCCGACACCGAGTGTTTGATAAAACTCAAAGGGAATGATTTGACGTTCTTCCAAAGCGACTTTGCCGTAAATGGAACTGAAGTAAAGATTCAAACCATACATATTCGAAGGAGTCGTCAGGTTTTGGACAACCATTTGCTGTTTGTCCAAAAGATCTTTTTTCTCCTGAGTGTCTTGAGAGGTCAGAAAAAAGGAAGTCGCTTCGATTCCCCACTTTTCATTGAAGTGATAGCCGGCGCGGAGCTGGCCTCCCATGGTTCGGTAAAAAACGTCATTCATGGCGTAGGTGAAACCACCAAAAACTTGAACTCGTTCGGTTTTTGGCATGTAGGTTTTTTGAATGATCACCATGTCTTGCAAATTTCGAGAGTTATCGATTTGCGTGTAATCAATCGTGTTTTTGGGTTTTTGCACTTGCAGTTGCAATTCGACTTTGGGAGCGCCCACCGGCACATCAGTCTCCAATACACTTTCAACGGACTGGACATCGGGATCCAATGGAGCAGCAGCGCTTTCAGGGGCGGCTTCTTCACTTTGATCCTGGGCCCATACCGGGTGCACCAGGGCCATTCCAAGCAAAACTCCAAGGCACGCGAAGTTTCTTAAAAATGTCATGTTTCCTCTTCAGCTGTCTTTACTGGATGTGCAATGACATCAGGTTATCTGTCTGCATTTTGGACTTCAAGACAACAAGACAAGTTTGATCTCCCTCTAGGACGATGATCGAGGCCAGAAAAAGACCTCACCTAGAGGATTGCCCAGGCCCCACCTTCCGACTCTAGGGTCGAAGCGACCCAGCTTCTCCGGCATGGAAAATGTAGGATGAATGGCAAGAGGTGCTTTATGACTCCAAAAACGACCCCAGCAGCCATTGCCTTGCTTCTGGCCCTTTCCTTCGCTGGCCAACTTCAGGCCGCATCAGGAAAATTATTCATTTTCAACAATTCCGCTCGCACGGCCCTGACTCATTCGGAAAACCCCACCGCAGCCCTGGCCGCCACTGACCGGGTTGAGCTCACAGCTGCGAATTCAATTGTCACTGTGAAACGCTGCGGGTTTTTGGGTTGCTTGGATCCGGTGGGACGCACCGTCTCAATGGAAACCATTCGTCACGTCAATGCCGAGTTGAGAGCTGAGGATTTGGAAAGATCTGACAAAGAGCCTTGCCGAGTCTGCATTCCTGCCAAAACCATCCCGACGCATTTGGAAGACTATGTCGAGAGAATCAAATCTCTTTCACCGGAGCTGGCTCAGTGATCTGAAGGCTCCTGTTTCATTTTTATCGCCAAAATAAAAAAGCGGAGAGTGGAAACACTCTCCGCTTTTCATTTCACCTTTCGATGATTTTTTAGTTCACGTCTTTGTAATCAGCGTCGATGACATCGTCATCTTTTTTGTCGGAAGCTTTTCCGCCAGCGCCGTCACCAGCTGCTCCGCCTTGAGACTCAGCACCTGGAGCTCCACCTGCATTTTTGTAGAGTTCAGATGTGATCTTGTGGGTCACAGCCTGGAGTTTTTGAACTTCGGACTCGAGTGCAGACACATCTGCATTCTTGTCTTCAAGAACTTTGCGAGCACTTGCCAAGCCTTCTTCCGCTGATTTCTTATCAGCTTCAGGCAAGTTGGCATTTTCTTTCACCAGTTTTTCAGTCTGGTAAACCAAGTTGTCGAGATTGTTTCGAGCCGCTGCTGACTTTGTTTTGATTTCATCGTCTTTCGCATGCTCTTCGGCATCTCGAACCGCTTTTTTGATCTCTTCTTCCGAGAGACCAGATTGCGCGGTGATCTTGATCTGCTGAGATTTGCCTGAGCTCATGTCTTTTGCGGACACATGCAAGATCCCGTTGGCATCGATATCGAAAGTCACTTCGACTTGAGGGACACCGCGAGGTGCTGGTGGGATGCCCACCAACTCAAAGCGACCCAAAGTCTTGTTGTCTGTCGACATTTTTCTCTCGCCCTGCAGGACATGGATGTCCACCGCTGGCTGGTTGTCAGCCGCTGTCGAGAAGACCTGCGATTTCTTGGAAGGAATTGTGGTGTTGCGCTCGATGAGCACAGTCATCACTCCACCCAAAGTTTCGATACCCAAAGAGAGAGGAGTCACGTCGAGCAGGAGAACGTCTTTCACGTCACCAGCCAAGACCCCACCTTGAACCGCAGCGCCGACAGCAACCACTTCGTCCGGGTTCACTGTGCGGTTTGGCTCTTTGCCGAAGAATTCTTTCACAGCTCGCTGAATCGCTGGCACACGAGTCGATCCACCGACCAGAACCACTTCGTCGATTTCAGAAGTCTTCAATCCCGCATCCGCCAGAGCTTTTTTGCAAGGCTCAATGGAGCGCTTCACGAGATCTTCGACCATCTGTTCGAACTTGGCGCGAGAGAGTTTGATCTGCAAATGCTTTGGACCTGTTTGATCGGCAGTGATGAAAGGCAAGTTGATTTCTGTCTCTTGTGCAGTCGACAGTTCAATCTTGGCTTTTTCAGCTGCTTCTTTCAAACGCTGCAAAGCCATCTTGTCATTGCGAAGATCAATCGCTTGATCTTTTTTGAATTCCGCGATCAACCATTCCAGGATCTTGGTATCAAAGTTGTCACCACCCAAGTGAGTGTCCCCATTGGTGGAGCGAACTTCGACCACGCCATCTCCGACCTCGAGGATGGAAATATCAAATGTTCCTCCCCCGAAGTCGTAGATCGCGATTTTTTCATTTTTCTTTTTATCCAAACCGTAAGCCAGAGCGGCGGCTGTGGGTTCGTTGATGATGCGTTTCACATCCAAGCCGGCAATTCGTCCGGCATCTTTTGTCGCTTGTCTTTGAGCATCGTTGAAGTACGCAGGAACTGTGATCACAGCTTCTGTCACTGGTTCGCCCAAGTAGTCTTCTGCAACTTTTTTCAGTTTCGCCAAAACAGCGGCACCGATTTCTTCTGGAGAAACGGTTTTGCCACCTTGAATTTTGAAAGCGGTATCGTTGCCTTTTTCAACAACGTTGTAAGGAACCAGCTTCACTTCTTCGGCGACTTCCGAGAAACGACGGCCGATGAATCGCTTGGCCGAGTAAATTGTGTTTTCAGGATTGGTGACAGCTTGGCGCTTGGCAATCTGACCGGCCAGACGCTCGCCATCTTTTGTGTAAGCCACCACAGATGGAGTGGTGCGAGCCCCTTCTTCATTCACCAGAACTTTAGGCTCCCCGCCCTCCATGATAGCGACACATGAATTCGTGGTACCCAAGTCGATTCCAATAATTTTACCCATAAATTTTCACCTCATTGTTGACACACACAATGTGGGTGGAATTCGAGCTCCGTCAAGCTGGTGGGCTATTTTTTCTTCTTAAAAAATCCACTGCCGGAGGCCCCGACCTGGACACCTTGCATCTCTGCTAATTCCTTAAGCAATTCCTCTTCTTTTTTAGAGAGTTTCTCAGGAAATTCGACCCCAATCTGGATCAAAAGGTCGCCCCGACGGCCATTGCGCAAAGAAGGCACACCCTCGCCTGAAATTTTAAGGGTTTCGCCAACTTGTGTCCCACGGGGAACTTCCAGCTTGGCCGTGCCCTTGACAGTTTCGACATCGATTTCGCCACCCAACAGCAGCTGCAAATAAGGCACTTCCAGCTTGGTGTACAAATGCTCGCCTTGGCGTTCAAAACGATCGTCGTCGGCGACTCGGATTTCGACATACAAATCACCGGATGGCCCATTCAGAAAGCCACCCTCACCTTCGCCACTGACTCGCAAGCGAGTGCCCGTGTCGACCCCCGGAGGAATGGTGATTTTGATTTTGCGATGCTGCTTCTGACGTCCACCGCCCCGGCACTGACGGCAAGGGTTTTTGTTCATCGAACCCTGCCCGTGACAAGTCGGGCAAGTCGTCTGCATTTGAAAGAAACCCTGAGACACTCGAACTTGTCCGTGTCCACCACAAGTCGTGCAAGTCTCCGGTTGCGAGCCGCGCTCAGCACCAGAGCCTTTGCAGGATTCACAAGTTTCTTCGGTATCGAATTCAATATCGCGCTCAACTCCGTCAACGACGTCGGCCAAAGTGACTTCGGTCACATAGCGCAAATCCGAACCTCGACGAGGCTGATTGCGCGACCGAGAAGAACGACCCGTTCCCCCGCCCATGCCGAAAAAATCACCAAAAATATCGCCAAAGCTCGAGAATATATCTTCGGCATCGGTGAAGCCACCGCCACGTCCGCCATTTTGAAAAGCTGAATGCCCAAAGCGGTCGTACTTGGCCCGCTTTTCAGGATCGCCCAAAACCTCGTAAGCCGAAGCCGCTTCTTTGAATTTCTCTTCAGCCTCTTTGTTCCCAGGATTCTTATCTGGATGAAACTGCATGGCGAGCTTACGGTAAGCCTTTTTAATGGTGTCTTGGTCAGAACCGCGTTCAACGCCTAAAATTTCATAAAAGTCGCGCATAGGCTTTGAATATGAAAACGGGCCGAGCGGATGTCAATGGACTTTCCTCGAAAAAACTCGCGCTCCCCTGGCTCACTGAAATCCATTGACTGGATTGGTCAGAACTTTTTCATGAGTGATCTGCCACTGATCATTGGCTCCAAGAACCGGCTCGCCGCTGGCGATGGCATTGAAAGAGTTAACATCAGCAGTGGCACTGGCTGGCGGCACGGTCGCCCCTGGAAAGGGCAGACAGCCTGGACAAGTCGCATCCGTTTCGACACTAGTGTTGATTGCGGCGTTATTTGTGTCCCCAGTGTAATTTGCTGGAGCCGCAAATGCGGCACCAAAACCAAGATGGTAATAAAGCTTTCCGGAATAAGTTAATTTGATCGCGACAAAATCCGTCGTGAACTGGTTGTGCTCAGAATAAAAAGTCTGCATGCCTGACCACAAAGTGGCCAAATTGGTTTTCGCTTCCGACTGACGGGCTCTTGCAATTTGTTTTTGAATTTGGCCCGCCGACATCGCCGCCAGCACGCCGATGATCGCAATGACCACCATCAGCTCCACGAGCGAAAATCCAGATTGCCAGGAAAATGCGCGGCTTGATCTCACATTCTCTCCTATTTTGTCTCATTTTCTGAATCGAGACCGAGCTTTTCCCGCATCCGCTTGAGATACACGGGGTCAAGTCCCTCGCTCTCCATTTTTTGATAGAGCTGCAAGGCCACATCTTTTTTGCCTGCATCCGCATAAAGCCGGGTCGCCAAAGAGTACAGCCAAGTGCCTTCAAGCCCCTGCAGACGAGCCGCCTTCAAGAAAAGATCAGCCGCTTTGGCATTGTTTTTTTCGTCATAGTAAGAGTGCAAAGCCGCACGATATAGGAGAGCAAAGCTGTTGGGAAAAACCAGCACCCCTTTGTCGTAAATCTTGGAGGCCCCCTCAGAATCATTCACTATGACAGAAAGAGAAACCCCGCCCTCCAAATAAGCAGTCAAAAAATCAGGCGAGAGATTGGTGATCGCTTCGAGCATTTGATAAAGCCAAGAATTTCCTTGGCACTTCAATTTAGCGACAGGTGATTCGCAGTAATCAAAATCCTGAATGGCCCGAATCCACAAATTGTCTGCAAGCACCGGCTGAAATCCGAAGCTGAAGTATTGCAAGCCCGGCGGCGGAGCGATGAGAGCTTTGTTCTCTTGAATCTGCCGAGTCTCAAAAAGCAAAGAGGCTGTGATCAACACAGCCCCCGCAATTAAGCCAGTCAACAGAAACGATAAAGGCTTACTGGATACCATCAGTCGGATTGGTAATGATCTTAGCTTGAGTGATGTCCCATACATCGGCATTTCCCGCCATTGGCTGACCTGAAGCGCGAGCATTAAATACTGGGCCACCGGCTGCGGCGTTATTGATAGCCGTTCCTGCGGGCGCCGTCGCTCCAGCCATGTAAACGCAACCAACGCAAACTGCTGCGACAGAAGAGTTAAATGCCGCATTGTTAGGCGTACCGGTATATCCCGCGATACCACCCGAGGGAACGTGGTTAGCAGAGAAACCAACATGATAATAAAGCTTTCCGCTGTAACCCAGTTTGTTCGCGACGAAATCCGAAGTGTAGGCGTTGTACTCAGCGCGGAATGACTCCATCGAAGTCCACAGTGTCGCCAAATTTGTTTTCGCCTCTGTTTGACGAGCCTTAGCGATTTGTTTTTGAACTTGTCCGGCTGACATGGCGGCCAGAACTCCGATGATCGCGACGACGACCATCAGCTCGACAAGCGAAAATCCGGATTGTGAGCGTAAGATATTTTTCTTCATTGCACGACTCCCTAGCGTTGTTGATAAATCTTTTCAAATCGAACCCAACTCTTTATCTGAAGGCTTGGGCCACTTTGACGTGATTTAGTTTAATTCCACATAAAAATCATAGTGGAATCAATATTTTTTGCAAAGGGACCTGGACACATTTTCACAACATTGCCACATTTGTCCTTGTCACAGTTCAGATTGAGACTGCTTTTTGAAGGTCGGGCTAGACCAAAGTCTCAAATTGCGATGAAATAGAGACCGGGATGACCGAGGAAGAATTGCTTGCATGAGCGAGACCGATAGAATGGTAATTATGGAACATCTCCCCACGAAAACACCTGCCCACCTTTCGACGGACTCTGGAAACTCAAACGGCCATCAGGGCGAAGGCGCTGTTGAAACCATCGACCGTTTGGAAATTCCTAAAATGTACAAAGTGATTGTTCTCAACGACGATTTCACCCCGATGGATTTCGTGGTTTTGGTTTTGCGCCGCTTTTTCGCAAAAACCGAAGAGCAAGCGACGGAGATCATGCTCGATGTTCACAAAAAAGGAGCGGGAGTGGCCGGAGTTTTCACTCTGGAAATGGCAGAAATGAAAAGCATGCAAGTCAACCAATTCTCGCGAATGAATCAGCACCCTCTCAAGTGCACACTGGAGGCCGAATGATGACCAAGGACTTGGAAAGAAGACTGGCTGAAGCTGTTGAAGACGCCAAACAGAAACGTCATGAATTTGTGACTTTGGA
>JACCDX010549809.1_pt1 | contig 22481 bp, 14 predicted proteins | sample 7449681 | NCBI WGS metagenome assembly JACCDX01 (sample SAMN15323450, study PRJNA562643) | freshwater metagenome | isolation source: river surface water | place: USA:Blue River Watershed | collected 2017-08-18
CAGGCCGGCGACGAGGTGAAAGTGCTGCTCGAGATCCTGCTCGAAAAGGGCATCCTCACGCAGCAGGAGTACGACAGCAAGCTGAAGAAGCTGGTCGAGGCCGAAGAGGTCCGCGCATTCAACGAGGCGCAGGACGTACGCAAGGTCACCCAGGAATCCGAGCGGCGCGCCGAGGCCGAACGCAAGTACAAGACACAGGTCTACGGCCAAGTCTCGGCCGGTTACTACGATGCGTCCAACATGAAGGGCAGCGACAGCGCGTCGGGCATGAGCGACCAGCCCAAGGGCAACAACCGCATCGGCCTGAGGGTGACCCGCGAAATCGACGCCAATACCAGCGCCGTGGTGACGCTGGAGTCCAACTTCTCAGCGCGTACCGGCGCAGTCGGCAAGGATGCCGCGTCCAGCGGCACCGGCGAGAGCCCGCTGCTGGACCGCGAGGCCAGCGTGCGGCTGGTGTCCAAGCCCTATGGCACCTTGCTGTTCGGCCGCGGGCCGACGCTGCAGAACGACCTGTCCAGCGCCTTTGACGCGCGGCAGAACTGGAACTTCGGCGGCCTCAAGTCGGTCGCGCGCTATGCCGGCTTCCACAGCTCGGGCGGGCTGAACCGTGCCGACAAGCTGATCCGCTACACGTCGCCGGAGTTCGGCGGCGTGACGCTCGACGGCGGCGTGTCGCTGGCGGGCATCCCGGGCAGCGACGAGCGCGGCAACCATTACTACTTCGGCGGCCGCTACAAGAACGGCGGGTTCGAGGCGGCCTACAGCCACATCGAGGCGCGCCTCGGCTACGGCACGCCGACGGTCATACCGGACGAGACCAACAACCGCGTCGATTTCTTCGCCGCGAAATACACGATCGACAAGCTGACCCTGAACGCCGGCTATGCGATGACGCGCAACCCGCTGCTGTCGAACGCGACGCTCAGCACCACCGTGCCGTCCGGCAAGGCGGACGTCGACACCTGGTTCGCCGGCGCGGTCTATCGGCTGCTGCCTGAACTGAGCGCCAACCTCGGTTTGTACCAGGTGAAGGACAAGACCTCGACACGCGGCCTGAACGACCTGCGCATGGTCGCCACCGGCCTGACCTGGTCGCCGTACAAGGACTGGGATTTCTTCGTCGATTATGCGACGGTCGACCGCAAGGACGGCGCGACGGCGATGTTCTCGATCTACGATGCGTGGCGCCCGGACACCGGCAACAAGACGGTGCAGTCGGTCAGCACGCGCGACCAGTCGGGCATCAGCATCGGCGCGCAGTACAAATTCTGACGGAGCACAGCGCGTGATCCGTATCCGATTGTCCGCGCTGGCGATGGCGCTGCTGCTGCCGGCAGCGGCGCAGGCGGCCGAGGTGCGCGTCGCGGTCGCCGCCAACTTCGCGCAGCCGATGAAGGACATCGCCGCTGAATTCGAGAAAGACAGCGGCCACAAGGCCAGCCTGACCCAGGGCGCGACCGGCAAGTTCTACGCGCAGATCAGCAACGGCGCGCCGTTCGAGCTGTTCCTGTCGGCCGACGACGAGACGACGGAACGATTGCTCAAGGAGGGCAGGGCGGTGGCGGGCAGCGGATTCACCTATGCGATCGGCCGCCTTGCGTTGTGGTCGCCGGACGCGAAGCTGGTGGATCCGGGCGGCGCCGTGCTGAAGACTGACAGCTTCCGCTTCGTCGCGATCGCCAATGCGAAGGTCGCGCCTTATGGCCGCGCCGCCGTGCAGGCGATGCAGAAGCTCGGCGTGCTGTCGAAAGTCGAGCCGCGCGTCGTGCAGGGCGAGAGCATCGCGCAGACCTACCAGTTCGTCAGCAGCGGCAACGCACAGCTGGGCTTCGTCGCGCTGTCGCAGGTCTGGGAAAACGGCCGCCTGCGTTCCGGCTCGGCGTGGGTGGTGCCGGAGGCGATGCATGAAACGCTGAAGCAGGATGCGGTGCTGCTGAACCCGGGCAAGGACGCGCCTGCGGCCCGCGCGCTGCTGGATTACCTGAAATCCGACAAGGCGAAGAAGATCATCGAGCGCTACGGCTATCGCATTCCCTGAGCAGGGGGCGCGCCTGCGGCGCACATCAGACTCTCCCTTCGGTTCCGCGGCGCGGGATACCGGGCTTCGGGGCTTCCGGTCGGAAGCCCCGGTTTTTTGGGCGGGACCCGCGCTTCAGCGGGGGCAGTCGAGCAGCGCTTCGAAGCCGGCTGGGTCGAGCGGGCGGCTGTACCAGTAGCCCTGGATGGCGTCGCATCCTTTGTTGCGCAGGAATTCCGCCTGCGCCTCGGTCTCGACGCCCTCGGCGATCGTCGACAGGCCGAGGCCGTGCGCCATCTGCACGATGGCCGTCACGATCGCCTGGTCGTCTGCATCGGTGGTGACGTCGCGCACGAACGACTGGTCGATCTTGATCTTGTCCAGCGACAGCCGCTTCAGGTAAGCCAGTGACGAGTAGCCGGTGCCGAAATCGTCGATGGAGATGCGGAAACCTTCGTGGTGCAGGCGCTCGATCTTTTGCGCGACCGACTCGGGGTGGCGCAATGCGACGGCCTCGGTCAGCTCGATCTCGATGGCCTGCGGCGGCACGCCGGCGCGATGCACGATCGCAAGGGTCTCATCGACGAAATCCGGCTGCGAGAACTGCACTGCCGACACGTTGACGGCGATGACGAGGTCGCCGCAACCGGCCTGCCGCCAGCGCGCCAGCTGCAGCGCGACCTGTTCGAACACCCACGAACCGATCTCTGCGATCGCGCCGCCCTGTTCGGCCAGCGGAATGAACACCGCCGGCGGCACATTGCCCCATTGCGGATGCAGCCAGCGCAGCAGCGCCTCGGCGCCGATCAGCCGGTCTTCCACCAGCGACAGCTGCGGCTGGAACATCAGGTGCAGCTCGCCGTTCGCAATCGCCTGTTTCAGCCCGACCGACATCTGCAGCGAACGCGAGGTGTGCTCCTGCATGTCGGGCGCATAGAAGCGCAGTCCGTTGCGGCCTTCCTGCTTGACCCGGTACATCGCCACTTCGGCCGCCTTCGCGAGGCTGGCCGCGTCGGCGGCGTCCTCCGGATAGCTGGCGATGCCGGCGGAAGCGCTGATCGACAGCTGCGTGTCATCGATCGTCGCCGGCACCTGCAGCCCGTCGAGCGCCTCCCGCACCAGCAGCGCGAGCTGGTTCTGCTCGACGTTGCGGAAGATGGCGACGAAAGCGTCGCCGGAGTGGCGTCCCAGCGCGACTTCGTTGCCGAGGATGCGGCGCAGCCGGTTCGCCAGCTTCACCAGCAATTCGTCGCCGGTCATGTGGCCGAGCGAGTCGTTGACGGCCTTGAAGTTGTCGAGGTCGAGCCAGACCAGCGAAAGGCGCTCATGCTCGCGCGCCGCGCCCGCCACGGCCTCGATGAGCCGGGCGTCGAACGCAGCCTTGTTCAGCAGTCCGGTCAGCTGGTCGTAATGCGACAGCTGCAGGATGCGCTCTTCCGCCTTCTTTTGCAGCGTGACGTCTTCCTTGTGCGCGACGTAGTTCGACACCTTGCCGTTGCGGTCGAGGATAGGGTAGATCGCCGTGCGCTCGGTGTAGGTCGCGCCGTTCTTGCGGCGGTTGATGAATTCGCCCTGCCAGGGCTTGCCGGCGCTCAGCTGCCGCCACAGCGCCTCGTAGGTCGCTACCGGCGTGAGCCCGGAGCGCAGCAGGCGCGGATTTCTTCCGATGACTTCCGCCGCCGCATAGCCGCTGACACGGCAGAACGACGGGTTGGCATACTGGATGCGCGCCGCGCTGTCGGTGATCAGCACCGGATACGGGCTCTGCTCGAGCGCCTCGGACAGCCGGTGAATCGTGACGTCCTGCCGGCGGCGCCGGACCAGGTCCCAGACACCGTTGGCCAGCAGCTGCAGCGTCTGCACGTCGAATTCGGTGTAATCAGCCGTCTTGTTCGCCACACCGAGCTGCATACGCACCCGGCCGCCGTCGAACACCGGCACCGATGCCATGCGCTGCAGCGGCGCATGGCCGTCCGGCAGGCCTTTCCTGCCCGGTACGCTGCCGTAGTCATTGACCACCACTGGCTCGCGCCGGCGCAGCGCATCAGCCCAGATGCCGGCACGGCTGACCGGATAATGCGATTCCTCCAGCCCGCCGCGGTGCTCGCGCAGGGTTGCCGCCGACCAGGTGACGAGCTCGAGATTTTCCTCGTCGTCGCTGACGAAATGAATGAAGGCCATCGCGCTGCCGGTCAGGCTTTCGGCCAGCTCGACGCCGCGCCGCAGGAAGCCGTGCTCGTCGTCGCCGCCAGTGTCCAGCTGCAGCGTCAGCATCGCCGCGTTGAGCGCGGCCTCGTGGGCAATGCGGCGTTCCTGTTCGACCGTCTTCGTGATGTCGCGAGACAGCACGAGGAAACTGTCCGGCGCGCCGTCAGGGTTGAATTTGCGCGCGACCGACAGGCCGAAATGGCGTTCGCCTTCCGGCAGCGGCAGGCAGATCCTGCCATCATCCGACGTGCCGCGCTGCGCGGCCTCGCGTATCACGCGCAGGCATTCGTCGGCGGCGGCCGGCGGCATCACGTCGCGCACGTTGCGGCCCGCCAGGTCGTGGGCGGGCGCGGCCAGCTTGCGCTTGTCGCGCGCGTGGACGGACAGATAGTTGCCATCCCCGTCGACCTCGAACAGCAGGTCCGGCAGCGTATCGAGCGTGGCTTCGAGCCGCGATTGCGACTCGAGCAGTTCCTGATAGGGGCGCTGGATGGTGGCGACGAACAATGCCCGGTTCAGAAACGCATACGCGAACGCCTTGTACACATGCCCGAGCAGGTTGAACATGTCCCACGCATTCGCATAGACGGCGAAATACACTTCGCTCATCGCCATGGTCAGCGCTGCCAGCGTCAGGTAGTTAGCATTGAATTCACGGTCGCTCCGGCGTCTCAGCAGCGCCCCGCAGGCGGCGATCAGGTACAGCAGGATCAGCGCATATTCGAAATGCACCTTGAACTGCGACAGGCCGACGCCTGCGATGAAGGTGCGCGGCGCCGTTTCCGGGAAATACAGGAACCACAGCAGGACCAGCGCACAGAGCCCCAGTATGGCGACCAGCCAGAGCAGCCGCGAACGGCGGTCCAGCCAGCGGTCCAGCCGCTCCGGCGACCAGACCGCGACCAGCAGCGCGCCGGCGGCGAGCAGGCGCGCAGACAGCCAGAAGTTGATACCTTTCTCGATGTCCGACGGCGTGATGAAGTCAGGCATGCCCGGATAGGACAGCGTGTGCGCGAGGTCGAGCAGACCGACGCCGAGGAAGGCGACGCCGACCAGCAGCGCGCGGCCGGACGCGCGGTAACGGTGCACAGCCCAGGACATCCCGAACACCATCGCCGCCACGCCGATCGACAGCATCTCCAGCGTCGTGTGCAGCGGCAGATAGCCTGCCAGTCCGCGGCTGACATCCGGCGCGGGCAGCCAGGCAGACAGCGCCATCACCGCCAGCAGCGCGAGCGCCCAGCGCAACGCGTTGGTGGTTTCCTCGCTGTGCTTGCGCGGGTTCAGTGAGCTGGTGTCGGACATGAAGAAAAGGGGCGCGCGGTCATCCGGCGTTTTTTGTCAGGCCATCGGTCAAGGTGGCGCAGTCATTCTTATCAAAGGATACTACAGGCTATAACGGTTGCCGCACGGAGGCGGCGGTTTTGCCACCGCATGCTTTCATTTTCATGAGACCGTCGCGCCGGGCGCGGCGGCGAATCAAAGGAGGGGAGACACGATGCACGAGCAAGATTTCCGGTCGCCGGCGGTGTCGCGCCTGCGCGCCGACCTGGCGCTGGCGCTGCGCGCGGCGGCGCACCACGGGCTGTCCGAGGGCGTCTGCAACCATTTCAGCGCCGAGCTGCCGGATGGCTCGAACCGCTTCCTGCTGAACCCGCGCGGCCTGCTGTGGCAGGAGATCGAAGCCGACGACATCGTGATGATCGACGAGCAGGGCGAGAAACTCGCGGGAAAGCATGCGGTCGAGCCGACCGCGATGTTCATCCATGCGGCGATCCACCGCATCGCGCGCAAGCCCTGCGTGCTGCATGTGCACATGCCGTATGCAACCGCGCTCACCGCGACCGGCGCGCGCGCGCTCGACACCGCGCTGTCGCAGAACGCGATGCGCTTCCACGGCCGGGTGGCCGCCGATGCCTGCTACAACGGGCTGGCGCTCGATGCGGGTGAAGGCGAGCGGATCGCACGGGCGATGGACGGCAAGGACATCGTCTTCCTCGCCAACCACGGCGTGGTGGTGTGCGGCGAGACGGTCGCGCATGCGTATGACGACCTGTATTACCTCGAGCGCGCCTGCATGGTCGAGGTGCTGGCCCGGCAGACCGGCCTGCCGCTGCTTCCGGTGCCCGCCGGGATGGCCGCGCATGTCGAGGCGCAGACGCGCAGCGAACGCCTGCAGTCCGACCTGTTCTTCGAGGCGCTGCGCCGCACGCTGTAGCCGCCGCAGCCGCAGCCGCAGCCGCAGCCGCGGCGGGCCCGTGCGGGCACTAGGCCTTTGCCGGCGCGCATGGTAATGTGTGCAAAAATAACAATTGCTAAAATTAAATCTATTTCCCGCGCGGCCGTCCGGCTGCCTGCGGGACAAGGGCGAGATCAGCAGGCAACCTGAGGAGGGAAGCATGGCAGTCGTCACCATCGAAGAACAAAGCGTGCCCGACGAGACGCTGTACGTCACGACCAACCTTCATCGCAGCCCGGCGTGGTTCGGCGACCTGATCGTCGCCGATGCGGACGAGATGGCGCTGATCGGGGCAGGCGACTATGGCGCCATCTATTCCGGCAGCTTCGTGTATGACCGCAACGGCAAGGCCAGCGGCACCGTCTCCTCTTTCGAGTTTCTGCTGGGTGCGGCGCAGGGCGAGAGCGGCGGTTTTGACGGCGACACCCAGTTCACGATCACCGGGATCAACGATCCCGACGGATTTTCAGCGCGGCGGCTGCAGGAATACGCCACCAGCGGCGACGGCACGGCCGCATTGCAGTTCATGCTGTCCAAGGCCGACGTGATCTATGGCACGGGTTTCTCGGAATACTCGATCGACGAGATTCTTTACGGCTGGGGCGGCAAGGACAGGATCTTCGGCGTCGACGGCCATGACGTGCTGGGCGGCGGTCTCGGCAAGGACACGCTGGCGGGTGGCAACGGGCAGGATTATTTTTTCCTCGATTCCGCGAAAGCGAAAAACGCCGACATGATCCTCGACTTCGGCTTTGGCAATACGCGGGACAAGATCGTGCTGCTGCAATCGGAGTTCACCGGCCTGGCGCTCGGCGGCTTGTCGGCGGACCAGTTCGTGATCGGCGCGGCCGCGGCGGATGCGGATGACCGCATACTGCTGGACGGCCATAAACTGCGCTATGACGCCGACGGCAGCGGCATCGGCAAGGCAGTGATGATTGCCAAGGTGTTTTATGCAGAGGTGGTGCCGGTCGGTATCACGCAGCTGACTGCGGACGATTTCCTGATCGTCGATTCAATCGAAAATATCGTGCCGCTGGTCCCGGTCTGAACGGCTGAATATTTTCAGGCATAAAAAAACGGCCTGCGTTAATGCAGGCCGTTTTCACATCGTCGTGCAGGACGATTATTTGCCGCTCGATGCCGGACGGGTCATGTCGGCTTTCACGCCATAGGCGACGGATTTGGCTTCCATCGCCAGCGACTTGGCTTCATAGACGTTCGACAGCACCGATGCGACCGACGAGTTCGCCGATGCGGCAACGGCGCCGGCTTCCATGCTGCGCAGGTCGGCGTGCTTCGCGAGTTCGGCGGCCTGGTTTGCCGCTGCATCGCTGTTCTTCGCGATCTCGAGTGCGGAGTCGGCGTTGGCAGCTGCCTGCTCGGACGCTGCTTTTGCTGCGTCCGAGGCTTCCTGAGCCTGCTGCGACGTTGCGACAGCCGCTTCGGCATGGCTCTGTGCGTCGTCGGAAATTGCCTTGGCGGCATCCGCGGTGTCGACAGCGTTGTCTGCGGAAATACGTGCGGCTTCGGCGGTCTCTACGGCCATTTCGGCTGCAGCCTTGGCAGCATCGGCCGCCTCGACGGCGGAGTCAGCGGCGGCCTGCGTCGCTTCAGCGGTCTCGACAGCGATGTCAGCGCCTTCCAGTGCGGTGTCGGCGACAGACTTTGCCGCATCTGCCGTCTCGACTGCGCCATCGGCAGCCGCCTTGGCAGCGTCAGCAGTGGCGTTCGCGTTGGCTGCAGCGGTCACGGCGGACTCGGCATTCGCAGTCGCTGCATCCGATGCGGTCTTCGCTTCCTGTGCGGTTGCCGAAGCGCTTGTTGCAGTGGCCTTCGCGTCATTCGCCGTTGCGGTGTTGGCATCCACGGCCGCCACCAGCTCGGCGCGTGCCGCTTCCATTTTCGCGGCAATTTCATCGACATGCGCCTTCAGCGCATCGAGGTCATTGTTGGTGGCGCAGCCTGCCAGCAGGACCGGCAATGCGAGCACGCACAACTGTTTTTTTGTAATTTGATACATCAAGGCCTCCGGGTGTTATTCAGTCTTTATGCATTCAGGTAAGTCAAGCGAGCCTTGTGCGAGGCAAATTGACCCCGGCCATTATTGTTGAAAAGAGTTTTCTTTTCAATCGCCGCGAAAATGCGGTGCAGTTAATGCTGATTCTTGCGCTTTTGTGTGACAGGCGCATGTCATGCGGACGTTAATATCCGCTCGGATTATCAGGAATTGGCCGGCAAATATGGCCGCGAATACGGTGCGCATTTTTGCGGATGCTAAAAGAAAATTCGCGCCGATGCGGCCGGCGTCGCCCCCCGGCTTACGGGCGCCCGGCGCCGAGCTTGCCGTCGGCGCGCGCCGACAGGTAGGCATACAAGTCGATGATGTGCGCATTCACCGCGGGATCCCCCTGCCATGCGGGCATCGCGATCGGCGGTTCGCTGCGGCGGAGGATGTCCTCGATCCGGGTGTCGATCGTCGACTGGTCCTGCGCACCGGCAGCCGGCGGCAGGCCGAGTTCATAGCGTTGCAGTACCAGTGCGGCGAATTGCCGCGAACTCATGGTCCGCACGGCCGCCAGCAGGTCGGGTGCGCTCCCGCTGCCGTCGGCAGCCGCACCGTGGCAGGTCGCGCACTTGTCCTGGAAGACGCGCCAGCCGGCATACAGGTCGCCGGCCGGCGGCGCTGCCGGGGCGATCTCGCGAGCCGGCCGGGTATTGCTGATTTCCATCGTGCAGCTTGCCAGCAGCGCGGGCAAGGCCAGCGCCAGCAGCGCGCGACGGCAGGACGAGGTCAGTCGGTTCGGGGAGGGAGCCATGGCGCTTGCTTTCGTGTGCGGTGCGGAGGGTGCAGGCCGTCGCGCGCGGGGCAGGCAGCGCCCGGTTTCGGTCTGAATTTTCGAACATTATCCGAAGTATCCGGGCCCGCCGCAAGCCGTTGCGACGCAGGATCGGGGCTGCGTCAATCCTTTTCCGCCAGCGCCCCGAAATCGCGCCGTTCCAGCAGCCACGAAACGGCGAAACCCGCCATCAGCCCCCAGAAGGCCGCGCCGATGTTGAACAGGCCGAGGTCGGCCACCGTCACCAGCAGGCTGACCAGCGCGCCGAACGTGAAGCGGCCGGTGCCGAACGACGCGACGAACGCGCCCTGCAGCACGCGCAGCATCGCCAGCCCGCCGAGCGCCATCATGTATTCCTTCGGCGCGGCCAGCATCAGGCCGGTGAAGGTCGGCGCCATCAGGCCGAACAGCACGCAGAGCGCGCCAAAGGTCATCGCCGCGGTGTACTGCCGCTCCAGCCGACCGGACGACGTCATGATCGCGTTGCTCGGACCGGTCAGGCAGGTGCTGACCGCGCCGACCGCCGCCGACAGCGCCGCGCCGATGCCGCAGGCCACCGCAATCGCGTTCACCGGCGGCGTGTGCTGCGCGGTGCGCAGGATTGCCACGCCCTGGCCGTTCTGCACCACCAGCACCGTGATCGTCAGCGGCAGCACCAGCTCGACCAGCGCCGCGACCGACCATGCCGGCGCCTGCAGCACCGGCTGCGCGAATGAAAAACTGCCGAGCGCCGCCGTGTCCATCTTGCCCAGCAGCGCAATGGCGATCGCGCCGGCCAGCAGCGCGCCGACCAGCGGCGGCAGCCGCCGGCCCCATTCTGCCCGCGACGACAGCAGCAGGAAGGCCGCCACCATCGGACCGGCCACCGCAATGCTGCTGTGCAGCGCGCGCACCAGGTCGAGGCCGAAGCGCAGGAACACGCCGGCCACCATGCCCATCACGATCGGTATCGGCAAACGCGACATCAGCCGGCGCACCCAGCCGGTCAGGCCCATCAGCAGGATCAGCGCGCTGGTGGCGTAGAACGCGCCGACCACCTCGGCGAAACTCAGGTGTTGCAGCGCCGGCCCGACCAGCACGGTGCCGGGTATGCTCCAGCCGAAGCCCAGCGGCATCGAATAGCGCCAGCTCATCGCGATCGAGATCAGGCCGTTGATAAACAGCACGCCAAACACCCACGACGCCAGTTCGGCCGTCGACAGCCCGCCGCGCGTGCCGACCGACAGCACGATGGCCAACGGCCCGGTGACCGAGAAAATGAAGGCCACCAGCGCATTGGCGGCGTAGGGCATTCCGCAGTCGGCAAGCACGCGGCGCAGCGAAGGCGAGGCGGACAAAGGGGATTCGAGGTGAGCGTTCATGAGAATGAGAGGCCGGCAGGCGCCGGGGGGCGCCTTGCTGGCGCGGACTCTAGCACGGGCTGCGGGCCGACAGTTATGGAAAGCAGATTGCTGGCAGCTGAACGGCGCCCGCCCGGATTACAATGCGGCCTGCCCCGCGGAAAACTCGGCAAGCCCAATGCCAGGCGAGTTTGTAAAAATAATCCTACGTAAGCCGTCGGAAGCCGCTCCAGCCTGAACCGACGCCGTTCGGACAGGCGCGACTCGCCCGGCCAATGTGAACATGCTGATTCCGTATTCCAGCGTGGTGAGCTTCCTGCTCGCCATGGCAGTACACGTCGTCCTGATCGTCGCGGTCGTCAAGGCCGTCTTGCCGCCCGATCCGCCGAAGGAAGAGAAGCCGGTCATTGTCCAGCTGATCGAAACGCCGCCGGACGCGCCGCAACGCCCGCTGCCGCCACCGCCGCCACCACCACCGCCCCGGCAGGCCCTGCCGCAGCCCGAACCCGTTCCGGCGCCGCCGCGCGCCGTGCCCGTGCAGCCTGCCGAAGCAATCAAGGCGCCGGTGGTGCCCGACCCTGAGATCGACCGCCGCAAGCGCGAGGAGGCCCAGCGCGAGACTGAGCGCCGCGAGCACGACGCCCGCCGCAAGACCGTCGAGGAACGCCTGCGCCGCGACCTCGATGAGCGCGAACGGCAGGCTGCCGAATATCGCGAGCAGCGCGAGGCCGAGGAGCGCGAGCGGCAGGCGCAGGAAGAGCGTCGCGCCGCCGAAGAGCGCCGCGTCGCCGGCGAGCGACGCGCGGCCGAACAGCGCGAACGGCAGGCCGCTGAAGAGCGCGAGCGCCGGCTGGCGCAGGAAAAACGGATCGCCGAGGAACGCCACGCTGCCGACGAGCGGCGCGACGCCGAAGAGCGCCGTGTAGCGCAGGAGCGTCGGGCCGCGGAGGAAAGGCGTGTGGCGGAAGAGCGGCGCGTCGCCGAAGAACGCCGTGTCGCGCAGGAACGCCGCGCAGCCGAAGAAAAGCGCGTTGCCGACGAGCGTCGCGCTGCCGACGAGCGACGGGTCGCGGAAGAGCGCTCGCGCCGCGAGGCCGACGAGCGCGAACGGCAGGCTGCCGAGGAAAAGCGGCTGGCACAGGAGAAGGCGCGGCGCGAGCTCGACGAGCGTGCGCGCCGAGTGGCAGAAGAGCGCGCCCGCCGTGCGGCGCAGGAGCAGGCCCGGCTGGAGGCCGACGAGCGCGCGCGCCGCGCGGCACAGGCAGCGCAGGAACTGGCGCGGCTTGAGGCGGAAGAGCGTGAACGGCGCGCCGCACAGGAACGCGCGCGCCGCGAGGCCGACGAACGCGCGAAGCGCGAACGGCAGGCGGCCGAGGAACGCGAGCGCCGCGCCGCAGAGGACAAGGCGCGTGCCGAAGCCGACGAGCGTCGCGCGGCCGACGAGCGCCGTGCTGCGGAAGAACGCGCGCGGCGCGATGCGGAAGAGCGCAACCGGCGCGCCGCAGAAGAACGTGCGCGCCGCGCCGCTGCCGATGCCGGCCGCGCCGGCGACGGCCCGCGCACCGGCGCGCGCCAGATCGCGGTCGACCCGTCCGTGATCCGGCGCTTCTATCCGACGATGTCGAAGCGCCTGCGCGAGCAGGGCACCGTGGTGCTGCGGGTGCTGATCCGGCCCAACGGCAGCGCCGGCGCCATCGAGGTGCGCAGCAGCAGCGGCTTCGTGCGGCTGGACGACGCCGCGCAGGAGGCGGTGAAGAACCTGCGCTTCGAGCCGGCCACCGTCGGCGGCAAGCCGGTGGAAGAATGGGTGCAGATTCCATTTGTTTTCAAATTCCAGGATTGACGGTATGGTAGGCAGGGCAGTGGCCGGCGGCCCCTGCCTGACATCCCTGTGAAGCTGCGAAGACCGGAGCCTGCCATCCGACCATGAGCGTCCAGAAGATTGCGCCTGCCAGCCTGCGCCTGACCATCGATCCGTCCTCGCTCGGCTTCGAGGACACGGCCGGCCTGGCCGATTTGCCGTTGCCGTGGATAGGCCAGGAGCGCGCGCACAAGGCGGCGCAGTTCGGCCTGCAGATCGACCATCCCGACTACAACCTGTTCGTGCTCGGCGAGGCCGGCAGCGGCCGCACTGCGCTGCTGGCAGAGCTGATGACATCCGAGGCGGCGCGCCGGCCGACGCCGCCCGACCTCTGCTACCTGCACAACACGGAATTTCCCGACCGCCCGCGCGCGCTGCGCATGCCGGCCGGGCAGGGGCGCGTGCTGCGCCAGCGCATGGCGCGGTTTGCGAAGCTGCTCGAGACCGACATTCCCAAGCGCTTCAAGGGGCCGGACTTCCGCGCCGCCAGCGACGCCATCGAGCTGGCCGCGCGCGTGCTGGACGACGGCGCGTATGCCGAGCTCGGCCGCTATGCGGAGGAACACCATTTCGATCTCCTGCGCGATCAGGGCAACATGGTGTTCACGCTGCGCGGCAAGGACGGCAAGCCCTACACCGCCGCGGCGTCCGCGGCGCTCGGACGCGACGAGCGCGCCGACATCGAGCGGGCCGAGGCGGCGCTGCGCAAGGAGATCGCCGCCTATCTCGACAAGGTGCGCAACATCGAGCGGGAGCAGTCCGCGCGCCTCGACGAGCTGCGCCGCCAGACCGTGCGGCCGATGCTGGAGCAGGAATTCCAGTCGATCCGCAACGAGCTGCGCAAGCAGATCAAGGACAGCGTCAAGCTCGGCGCCTATTTCGACCAGGTGCGCGACGAGATCCTCGACAGCCTCGACCTGTTCGGCGAGCTCGACGAGGACGATGAAGCCATTCTCGACGAGCGCACCGAATTGCTTTCGCACCTGCGCGTGAACGTCGTCGTCGACAACCACGAACGCGACGGTGCGCCGGTGATCGTTGAAGAAAACCCGCTGATGCGCAACCTGTTCGGCAGCATCGAATACGAGTCCGACAGCGGCGCCATGGTCGCGGACTTCTTCGGCATACGCCCCGGCAGCCTGCTGAAGGCGCATGGCGGCTTCCTGCTGCTGCACTTGCGCGACCTGATGGCCGATCCGCTGGTATGGGAAAGGCTGCGCCGCTTCATCCGCAGCCGCCGCCTGCAGGTCGAGGAGGCGGGCGTCTTTTCGGTGCCGCTGCCGGCGGTGTCGCTGACGCCGGATCCTGTCGACGTCGACGTGAAGATCGTGCTGGTCGCGTCGTCGGCCGAGTATTACGCAGTGCAGGAGGGCGATCCCGAGTTCGCGCGCCGTTTCCGCTGCAAGGTCGACTTCGCCGAGAGTTTTCTCGCCACGCCGGAGTCGCGCCACGGGACGGCGATCTTCATTGGCCGCACCTGCCGCGACATGGGGCTGCCGCATTTTTCCGCGGCGGCAGTGGCGGCGGTGCTGGAGGAAGGGCATCGCGAGACGCAGGACCAGGCGCGCCAGAGCGCGATCTTCGCCTTGTCGGAGGAACTGGTGATCGAGAGCGCGGCGGTGGCGCGCGCACGCGGCGCGGCGCGTGTCGAGGCCGATGACGTGCGGCACGCGCGGCAGGCGCAAATCCACCGGCAGGACTACCTTGAGCAAAGGCTGCAGGAGACGCTGGCCGACCGCGAGCGGCTGCTCGACGTGCGCGGCGAGAGGATGGGCCAGATCAACGGCCTGACCGTGATGGACCTCGGCGACTACCGTTTCGGCTTTCCCGTGCGCGTGACCGCGCGCACCTATGCCGGCGAGGAAGGGCTGATCAACATCGAGCGCGAGGTGGAGCTGTCCGGCCCGATCCATGACAAGGGCATGCTGATCCTGCAGAGCTACCTGTCGTCGCTGTTTGCGCACCTCGCGCCGCTGGCGCTGGACGCCGCTGTCGTGTTCGAGCAGCAGTACAGCGGCGTCGAGGGCGATTCAGCGTCCTGCGCCGAGTTCTACGCATTGCTGTCGAGCCTGGCCGGCGTGCCGCTGCGCCAGGGGATCGCCGTCACCGGCGCGGTGAACCAGAACGGCGAGATGATGCCGGTCGGGGGCATCAATGAAAAGATCGAAGGTTATTTCCGCTCATGTGAAATGCTGGGCCTGGACGGCGAGCAGGGCGTGCTGATCCCGTCGCGCAACCTGCGCCACCTGATGCTGGACAGGCGCATCGTCGATGCAGTCGCCGCCGGCCGCTTCCACATTCACGCCGCCGATCTCGCCAGCGAAGGCATGGCCTTCCTGTGCGGGCTGGACTTCGGCGTCGCCGGGCCCGACGGCTATCCGGCCGGCACCGTGCTCGGCCGCGCGCAGCGGCGGCTGGAGGAGTTCCGCGCGGCCTGCTCGCGCAGCGGGCGCGGCAAGTCCGGCGGCTGATCGACTTCAGGCCAGCTTGCCGCGCAAGGTCACCACGACAGTGCGCCACTGCGGCGTGCGAATCTCCAGCGTCGCGCCGTGCGGCCGCGCGATTTCCTTGCACAGTGCGAGGCCGAGGCCGACGCCGTCCACCTTGCGGCCGCGCGCATGGTCGCCGCGATAAAAGCGGTCGAAGGCCTTCTCCGTAAAATCCGCCGGTATGTCGTTGCACGGGTTTTCGATGGTCAGCACGAACTCCTCGCCGTCGCGCTGCAGCTTCAGGTCGATACGGCCGTTCTCCACGTTGTATTTGCCGGCGTTCGAGTAGAGGTTGTAAATCAGCTGGTGGATCAGCTTCTCGTCGCCGGACATCACGATGCCGGGCTCGATGTCGCTGGTGATGTCGAGCAGCGGAAAGAAAGCGGCCGCATCCGCGCAGAGCTGCGTGACGAGCTCCGACAAGTCGAGCGGCTCCATGTCGAGCTGCAGGCTGTTCGCATCGGCGCGCGACAGCATCAGCAGCTTTTCGGTGATCTCGATCAGGCGTTCGATCTCGTCCGAGATCAGGCGCATCCTGACCTGAATGTTTGAGCCCGTCGGCAGCTCGGCGATCAGCCTTTCCGAATGCCCGCGCAGGATCGTCAGCGGCGTGCGCAATTCATGCGACGCGTCCGCGGCGAAGCGCCGCTCCTGCGTGAAGCTCTGGTTCAGTCGCTGCCTCAGCTGTTCGAACATGGCAACGAAGCGCTCGAATTCCTTGAACGGCGGCAGCAGGTCCAGCGGCTGGTCGAGATTGCGCGATGTCAGCCGGGTCAGTGACGTCTCGATCTGGCCGATCGGGCGCATCACCGTGTAGACGATGTAGATGGCCAGCAGCATGACCATGGACAGGATGACCGGCAGCATGTAGATCAGGATGCTGTCGCGCAGCGCCCAGATGCCGTCGATGTATCCGGTGATGTCGGCGTTGAGGATCAGCAGCACCGGGGCCTGCGGCGTGTCGCGCAGCGAGAAGACCACGAAATGCTCGCCGCCGATTCTGACACGGCAAAGTTCGACCCGTGCGGTGATGCCCAGGCCATGGCAGGGGCGGGCGCCCTGTATCTGCGCCTGCTGCGCGCACAGCGCCTGCGCATGCTCATCCAGCGAGGGAAATGCGCTGCTGCAGACGATGATGTGGGCAGGCAAATTCGCGACCGGGTCGTGCTTGCCGCTGCGGGCCGCGCAGACAAGGAAGCTGCGGGCGTCCGTCTCGCCGGCGCAGCGTTCGAGCGAGACGGCAATGTTCTCGTGAATCCGGTGCGCCAGCGAATGCGTGGTCTTGATCTGCGCGATGATCCGGTTGCAAAAAATGATGAAGGCCACGATCAGGAAGATCCGGATGAACAGGTGCCACCGGAAATATTTCTTCACGCGCGGTCCTTCGGACGGAAGCAGTAGCCGACGCCGCGGATGGTCTCGATCGGGAAACTGCCGCCGTTCTGCCGGTTCAGCTTCCTGCGTATCCGCTGTATGCAGACGTCGACGATGTTCGTCTCGGGATTGAAGCTGATGCCCCAGACGTGCTTGAGGATCTGCTTGCGCGAGAAGATGTGGTCGGGCGCGCGCATCAGGTATTCGAGCAGGCTGAACTCGCGCTGGCTCAGCTGGGCGACGGTGTCGTTCCAGTTGGCCTGCCGGCTGATCTTGTTGATGCTGAGCCCGCCGATGCTGACGCTGTCCGACTGGGTTCCGGCCTTGCGCGCCAGGATCGCGCGGATGCGGGCGATCAGTTCCTCGACGAAGAAGGGCTTCGGCAGGTAGTCGTCCGCGCCAGCCTTGAAGCCGAGCAGGCGGTCCGGCAATTCGCCGCGCGCACTGAGGATGATGACGGGCACCGGGTCGCCGGCATCGCGCACGCGGGCGAGAATCTCGAAGCCGTCCATCGACGGCAGCATCACGTCCAGCACGACCACGTCATGCGTGCCCTCGAGGATCGCGGCAAGCCCGTCGCTGCCGTCGCCCACATGCGTCACGTCGAAGCCGGCGGCCGACAGCGTCGGTATGACGAAGTCGGCGATCCTGACCTCGTCCTCCACCAGGAGGACGCGCGGCGTCGGCGCGTTATCGGAATGGCAATCGCTCATGTGTCTGGCGTCGGGGTTGGCCTGCCGTTACGTCAAATGGAAAGATATCAGAACCGTATCTTATTCCCGTTGTGGCGCCCGCCGATTACAGAGTTGTAATTCTCGAGGCCCGCGTGATCGCCGCGTTCGTGACAATCGCGTAATGCGCGCCGCTCATTAAGCGTTTGTAATTCTCCGTCGTCGCGGTGGGACTAAGGTTCGTGCCATCAGGTTTTTGCAGGCGGCGGAAAATGAAACAGGCAATGCGGGCGACATCGGCACATCGCGGGGTTCGGCGATGACGGGCTCGCCCGCGCTGAGGGAGCCGGTGATGGCGGCGCAGGAGGCAGAGCGCCTCACGCCGCGCCTCGCGCAGGTTGCTGCCGCGGTCTACATGATGATCGCCGACGGACAGATCTCCGAGGGCGAGAGCGGCAAGCTGCAGGCCATGGTCGGCGACGATGACAGGCTGCTGCAGCGGGCGCTCGATTATGTCGGGCAGGTGCCGGCCGGGCAGTTCATCAGTGATGCCGCCGCAATCCTGGACGATTCGGCGCGCCAGGCCGTGCTGCTCAACGCGTGCGATGCGGCGATGGACGACGGCCGGATGAACGCGGCCGGACAGGCGCTGCTGGAAAATATCTCCACGGGCTTCGGCCAGACGAACGAGAAGTTGCGGGCGGCGATGCAGGTGATGTCGGCGAAAAGCCGGCTGTCTGTGCTCGGCAGGGCGGGCGAGGCCATTGGCGCCGAACGCCCGACGGCGCGGGTTGCGCTGATCGTCGCCGCGCTCTACCTGTTCGCGTCGGACCGCGCCGCCGGCGGGAAAAAGATCGGCCGGCTAGTCAGCCAGTTCTCCGACTCTGCCGATCTGCTGAAAGCCGCGCTGCGTTTTGCCGCACAAGGACAAGTGCAGACTTTCCTGGCGGACGCCAGCCAGCGGCTGTCGGATGCGCAGAAACATTGCATCCTGCTGAACCTCGCGGACGCGATGCTGGCCGATGCCCACCTGAGCGCCGCCAAGTCGCGGCTGTTCAAGCGGATGCTGGATGGCCTCGGGCAAGCCGAGCACATTTTCCGTTCGAGCCTGCAGCTGCTGGTGCTGAAGAACGACGCACTGCCCGACACTGCCGAGTTGATGCGCGCAGAGCGCATGCACCTGCGCAAGGTCTCGCGCGGTGAAGAGATGAAGGCTCCTGAAGCTGTGCAGGCTGCGCGCGAACACAGCGAGCATGGACAGCGGAAGATTTCCAGTGGCGCAGGCATCGATCTCTTGCGGATGTTCGAGGACAACGTCGATACCGCCGAGGCCGCGGCCGCCGACGCGAGTTCCGGCGACGAATTATCACTGGCGCCCGACGATATCCGTGGCATGTTCGAGCTGCGCCAGATTGACGATGCGTCCTCGGCTTCGGGACGCCCGCCCGCGCCGGCCGATTGGGATGCGCTGCTGCAAAGCTGGCTGGACGATCCGGCATCGGAGTCGCGTCCCGAGATGCGGCAGATCATTGACCGCATGGGCAAGGTCAAAAAGCGGACCGTGGAAATCCATCGGCTGCTCGATGCGCTGGTCGCCTTCCGTCCGGTGCGCGCGCTGGTTCCGGCGCAACCGCTGCCGCCACAGTCACAGCAGGATCCTGCGGCCCGTCCGGTGCGTGACCCGGCGCCGGAACCCGGCATGACGGCGCGTCCCGCCGAACCGCGTTGGTCGCCGGTAATTGAACCAGCAGCAGCCAATGCAGGCAAGGGTGCCGATTCTGCCAATGCCGGCAGCGCAAACCACGCGGACGGCACAGCCGGCGCAAACGATCCGGGCAATGCGGACGGCGTGAGGAATTCTGGTCGCGCCAACAGCCTCACCAACACAGGCGCGACGAGCGGCACAAGCAGCGGCGGTGCCGTGGACAATCCTGGCAGGGCGGACGGCGTGAACAACGCAGGACGCGCCAGTAACGCATTTGGTCCAGGAGGCGCAGGCAACGCAAGCAACGCGGGCAGGGCAGTTAAGGCGAGCAACGAAGGCAACGCGAACAATGCGAACAACGCCAGCAAAGCCAGCTATGCGACTAGCGCAAGCAACGCAAGCAACGCAAGCAACGCAAGCAACGCAAGCAACGCAAGCAACGCAGATAGCGCAAACAATGCGAGCAATCTCGGCAAAGCGAGTGTCGCAGCCAACTCCAGCAACGCAGGCAGCGCGAATAACCCCAGCGACGCAGGCAGCACGAATAAACCGAGCAATGCAGGCAGCATGAGCAAACCGGGCGACGCAGGCAGCACGAACAAGCCGAGCAATGCAGGCAGCACGAGCAAACCGGGCGACGCAGGCAGCACGAACAAGCCGAGCAATGCAGGCAGCACGAACAAGCCGGGCGACGCAGGCAGCACGAATAAGCTGAGCAATGCGGGTAGCACGAGCAAACCGGGCGACGCAGGCAACACGAATAATCCGAACAACGCAGGCAACGCAGGCAACGCAGGCAACGCAGGCAACGCAGGCAACGCAGGCAACGCAGGCAACGCAGGCAACGCAGGCAACGCGAACAAACCACACAGCGCTGGCCGCACAAGCAACCCCGGCAACGCAGGCAGCACAAGCAACGCCGGCCACACCGGCAAAGCGGGTAACGCTGGAAACGCCAGCAGCGCGATTAATCCGGGCAGCGCAAGCAACCCGGGCAGCCCGAGCGCCGCAGGTGATTCAACCGGCACAACCCCTGTAGCCAGCGCAACCAGCGAGGCCGCTACCGCCAATCCGGTGAGGCCCACCGGCGCATCGGCCGCGGTCGACACCGCCGATGCGCAGGACGCAGCCAAGGCGGCCGGGGCCGACCCGGTACAGGCAGGCGATATGCAGCCGGATTCCGAGTCCGGAGAATCCGGCGACGCTGCGACACCAGATCACGGGCAGGAGAACGAATCCATGACTGAAAAAAACGAAGACCCCCAGGCCGAAGACGCGCGCATGCCGGCATTCATCCGGCGGCTGGGCATCGCGCTGCTGCCGCTGCTGATCATTGCGCAAGGCGCCGCGGCGATCGGCGAGAGCATGGCCGAGCAGGCGTCCATGCGCAGCGGCGTGCTGGCCAGCGGCGCCAAGGCGCTGCATGACATGGCCGCGCTGCAGGAAGCGGTCTACCAGAGCGCTCCCGGTGCGACTGCCGCTGCGATTGCCGCTGCGGCGGCCACATCGCCGGCGCAGCCTGCGGTCGCCGATCTGCCCGGCGTCATGACACCCGTGGCCGGCGAAGCCGGCACGAGCGCCGCGGCTGCGCCCGCGACGACCGACAAGGCGATCGAGATCCTGCAGCAGGCGAAGGCCGAGCAGAGCCAGCAGATGTCGCGGAATGCGCGGCAGAGCGAAATCGAATCGGTGCGATCGCAGTGGTTTCACATTGCCAAATCGGCGCTGATGCTGGCGCTGGGCCTGACGGCGATGGGCGTGTTCCTCCGCTCGCGCGGACTGTTGTACAGCGCGTCCGCGGCCGGCCTGGTCGGGGTGGCGCTGACGGTGAACACTTTCGTGCCGCGGGTGGCGCTGTAACGCGGACCTGCCAGCGCAGCGAATGCGATGAGAGTCACTTACCCTGCGATCTCGCTGTCCGGCACGCAGGCGGCGCCCGTGCTGCAGCTGATGCCGAAGCGTCGGGCGGCGGCGGAGCAGGTCGCGCACGACCACGCTCGCCGCCAGGGTTCGGGAATACGCATACCTCCCGGCACCGACCTCAGGTATTCGATCGAATCCAACGGCCGCGGCATGACGGTGAAGCTGGTCGATCGCGTGTCCGGCGACGTGCTGACGACGCTGGAGTACCGCACGCCGTCGTTGCGCGACTTCGAGCTGCGCGCGCGCGCCGGCGTGCTGGTCGACGTGTCGGCGTGAGCCGATGCGCCGGCCGTCAGGACGTGAGCCTCAGAGCAGGATCTTCAGCACGACGCCGTCGTCGAGGTCTTCGTAACCACAGGCCAGCGTGGCCTTCAGCACTTCCAGCGCCTGCCGGGACAAGGCCATTTCCTGACCTGTCGGCTTGGCCATCGCGCAGCCCAGCGCCACATCCTTGGTCAGGATGTGCGCATGCGCACGGGGCGCAAAATCATCCTGCAGCGCGCGCGTCATGCGGTCTTCCAGCATCATCGATTGTCCGCTCGACGCCGACATCAGCGCCAGCAGTTTGTCCTTGTCCAGCCCGATCTTCAGTCCGAGCGCGATCACTTCCGCGGCGCCGACCAGATTGATGCCGGCCGCGAGGTTGTTGACCAGCTTGTAGCGCGCGCCGTCGCCGATGCGTGTGCTGAGGCGGAAAATCTTGTCGGACATCGCATCCAGCTCCGGCTGGTGCGGCGCGATCGTCGCGTCTTCACCGGCCAGCATGATGCTCATCGTGCCGGCCTCGGCGCGTGCCGGACCGCCGGAAATCGGCGCGTCGATCATCTTCACGCCCTGCGCGGCCAGTTTCGCCGCGATCGCCTCGGTGTCTTCCGGCGCGATGGTCGAGCAGACCATCACCGTCTTGCCGGCTGCCGCGCGGGCGGCGTCGCCGGCGCCGAACAGCACGTCGTCGATCTGCTTCGCGTTGACGACGACGATCACGATCAGGTCGGACTGCGCCGCCACCTCGGCGGCCGAGCCGCAGGTCGTGATGCCGTGCGCGCGCGCCGTGGCCAGCGCTTCGTCGCGAATGTCGTAAACGCAGACCTGCCGCCCCTTGCGGTGCAGGTTGACGGCCATGGCCATGCCCATGGAACCGATGCCGATGAATCCAGTCGTCATGATTGTTCTGTTTCAGGTTGTGGGTGCGGACGGACCGGGGGGAATCCGCGAACGCGGGGGCGACAACATACCCCGGCACGCGCCTGTCCGCAAGCCGGCAGCGGCCCGGGTGTCTGAATAGTATGGATTTTGTATTGTTTTGAAGGCAACGTCGCGGCATACTGCGGGCGCGTGCAGGCACGCCTTGCTGCCCCGGCATCGCGGGGCGGGGCGCCGTGCCCGCCATGAACGGAGAACAAGATGGCCATCGCAACCACCAGTTTCCTGACCTACGGCGACCTGACCGACAGCGTCGGCGCGATCGACCTCAGCGAGATCGACCTGGTGTCGACGTACTACGATCTCTATTACGCGGTGTCGGACGTGTACGACATCCGGCAGACGGGCAGCGGCCATTTCGTCGGCTACTTCCCCGGCGGCAGCTTCGACGCAACCGGCACGCTGGGCAGCACCTCGGCCACCATCCGCAGCATCGACGTGCACTGGGCTGACCAGAGCCTGCATGCGGAGGGCGCAGTCGTGATCAGGTCGAGCGGCGGCTTCTCCGGTTACCTCAGCAATCTGTCGTTCACCAGCCCGGAACTGTCTTTCGAGGTGCAGGGCCGGGTGGGCACGTCGGCCAGCACCGCGTCCATCACCAGTTTGTC
>JACCDX010958234.1_pt1 | contig 22472 bp, 22 predicted proteins | sample 7449681 | NCBI WGS metagenome assembly JACCDX01 (sample SAMN15323450, study PRJNA562643) | freshwater metagenome | isolation source: river surface water | place: USA:Blue River Watershed | collected 2017-08-18
ACTCGGATATTTTCTGGTCCGAGATACTTTGCGAGATAGCGACTCGTTGATTCAAGAGCTGCCTTGGCAATTCCCATCCAATCATAGAGCGGCCAAGCTACCTGCGCATCGAAATCGAGACCAACAACTGATCCACCATCTTTCATCACTGGACGACAGGCCAAAGTAAGTGATTTCAAAGAGTATGCGGAGATCTGGACAGCTGTGGCGACGTCGGGCCATTCGGTGTTGAGAAAGTTTCCGCCCAGCGCTGTTTCTGGCGCAAAACCAATCGAGTGCACAACTCCATCCAGATGTGGGAGATGCTTGCGAACCTCGTCTACTAGCCCTGCAAGATGATCTTCATTAGTGACATCGAGTTCGATAATCGGAGGCATCTGTGGCAGGCGACCGGCAATACGGGTGGTTAAGCTCAAGCCACGACCAAAGCCGGTGAGCAGAACGTTTGCACCTTCCTCCTGAGCAATCTTCGCTATATGAAAAGCGATTGATCCATCCGTCAGAACACCTGTTACCAGAATATTTTTTCCTTGCAGGATTCCCATATCAGTGACCCATTCCTAATCCGCCATCGACTGGAATGAGGGCGCCAGTGATGTAGCTTGCCTGAGGTGAAGCGATAAATGTTACGACATCCGCAATTTCATCCGCGGTAGAGAAACGTCCCAATGGAACCTGGGCTGCAATCTCTCCACGACGCTTCTCATCGAGAGTTGACGTCATATCTGTTTCAACAAAACCTGGTGCGATGACATTTGCGGTGATCCCGCGGCTGCCGAGTTCGCGGGCGAATGACCGAGCCATTCCTAGTAGGCCAGATTTCGAGGCTGAATAATTGACCTGGCCAGCTGCACCGACGCCGCCGACGACCGAACCAATGAAGATGAGACGTCCACGCTTGAGTTTGAGCAAACCTTTGGTTGCGCGCTTGGAGACTCTAAATGCTCCAGTGAGGTTGGCATTGATGACGCTCTCAAAATCCTCATCACTCATGCGCATCACCAGAGTGTCTTTGGTAATACCTGCGTTGGCGACGATGATCTCTGGCTGTCCAATCTCAGATTCGATTGTGGCAAAGGCGGCATCGACGGATTCGGAGGATGTCACATCCATCACGACGGCATCGAACCCTAGAGGTGGGGTGCCACTGCGATAGGTAATGACGACCCGATGGCCAGCCTGCTTGAGATGCTCGGCAATGGCCAGGCCAATGCCGCGATTTCCGCCGGTAACGAGTGCGATAGAGGGAGAGTCGCTCATGAGATGAAACTTACCCGTTACTTCCGCGTAAGTACGATTTTCAGAGTGCCTTTACCGCTCGCGCCTCATACTCTTGCCTCATGAAACCCGCAAAAAAGTCAAAGAGCCTCGAGCCGGTGAGCTTCTCTATCACCTCGGCCCCAAAGAGCTTGAAGAATGATTTAGCGGGAAGACAGCGCCGATACCTCATCTCCATGATTATCCGCACTCTCTGTTTTCTCCTCACCGTCGCACTCCCCTCTCCTTATCGGTGGTTCGCTCTCGCAGGTGCGATGGTCCTGCCGTATATCGCTGTTGTGATTGCAAATGCCGGTCGTGAAACTATCCTTCCTGGAGCAAATATCTTACGTAAGGAACCACGCGGAATTGAATAAACGCGAGCCCTTCTCGCTGCTCAAGAGCGTAATGGCGGTAGTGCTCATTATTGGTTGTTTATGGGCTGCACAATGGCAGTATCACCGAGGCGTAGAACGCAGTCAGCGCAATAATGAAATCGAAGCTCGTGCAGATCTTCCGCCAATTTCTATCAACGAGGCGATTGAGCGGGCAGTTGAGTTGGAATGGCGACAAATAAAGACGCGTGGAGAATTTGATAGTGAAAAACAGATTCTGCTCCGTAACCGATATTTTGAAGGCAAGTACGGTTTTGAGGTCTTGACAGCATTTAGAGATGTAAGTGGTCATCAATTTTGGATCGATCGCGGATGGATTCAAGCTGCTCCGACTGCCACAGTTCAACCTAATCTTCCACCGTTACCTGAAGGTGAAGTGGCAATACATGGTCGTCTGCGCCTCGATCGCTCACTCCCCCAAGGTAAATTCTTTGCTATACCAAGTGGAGGGCGAGGAGGACTCATCTCAGAGGCAAATGCGCAATCGTCCAATAAGGAACTAGGAATCGACTCTACCTTCTATGTTGATTTGCTCTCTGGTGATCACCCAGAGCTGACTCCAGAGGTAGCAGCCGCGCTTCCAGAACTTTCAGATGGACCACATTACGCCTATGCGCTGCAGTGGATCATCTTTGGCGGCTTAGTTGTCTACGGGCGTATTCTCATTCGCCGTGAGGTCTTGTCGAGCGAAGAGCTCTGAATAAAGTCCTGCACTGCTCATCAACTCACTATGGGTGCCACGCTCGACTATTTCACCCTCGTTAATGACCAATATCTGATCGGCGCTCATAATTGTGCTTAGCCGGTGAGCAATAACGATAGATGTTCTACCAACGAGAGCGCTCTTTAGTGCTACTTGAACTAGCTCCTCATTTTCAGAATCGAGATGAGCGGTTGCTTCATCGAGAATCACTATCGATGGCGCTTTCAGCAGCATTCGAGCGATGGCGAGGCGCTGTTTCTCGCCGCCAGAAAGTCTATGGCCACGCTCTCCTACCATCGTATCGAGGCCATTAGGAAGTGATTCAATCAGATTCCATATTTGGGCGGATTTACAGGCTTCAATTAACTCGTCATCGGTTGCATCCGCTTTTGCATACCGTAAATTTTCAGCGATGCTCTCGTGGAAGAGATGCGGATCTTGAGCAACCACACCGATTTGATCTCGTAAAGATTGCAAAGTGTAATCCCGAATATCTTCACCATTGATGAGAATTGCACCTGACGTGACATCGTAGAGACGTGGAAGCAGAGCCGAGAGAGTTGTTTTTCCGGCTCCCGAAGGGCCAACAATGGCGGTGAGAGTTCCAGCTGGTGCTTGGAAAGAGATCCCTTTGAGAATCTCTCCACTGTCTACTATCTCCTTCTTTGCCACAGATTCCAGTGATGCCAGTGAAATCTCATCAGCTTTCGGATACGAGAAGTGCACATTGCGCAGATCAATATCTGCTGGACCAGCAACTAGATCTTTCGCCCCTGGGCGCTCTTGCACCATCGGATGGAGATCGAGAACTTCGAAAATTCTTTCAAATGAGACAAGGGAAGTCATCACCTCTACTCGCACATTAGAGAGAGCGGTGAGTGGGCCATAGAGTCGAGCAAGGAGCGCAGTCAGCGCAAGCAAAGTTCCAACGGTGATTGTGCCGTTAATGGCCATATGTCCGCCGAAGCCATATGCCACAGCAGTTGCGACAGCGGCAACGCTGGTCAGCGATGTAAAGAAGAGTCGATTGAGCATGCCCATGTGAATGCCAATGTCAGCAACTTTCCTGGCTCGTTGTGAGAAAAGCGATGACTCTTGTGAAGGTTTGCCGTAGAGCGAAACCAAGATCGCACCAGAGACATTGAAGCGCTCCGTCATGGTGCTCGACATCTTTGCATTGAGATCCATAGATTCCCGAGTCAGACCTTGAATTTTTCGACCTACCCATTTGGTTGGGAATATAAAGACTGGAAGAAGTAGCATGGCAATTACGGTGATTTGCCATGAGAGAAAGAGCATCGCGCCAGCGACAAGAATCAAGGTAAAGCCATTGCTTACGACGCTGGAGAGAGTTGAGGTGAAGGCTTGTTGAGCTCCGATTACATCGGAGTTAAGTCGAGAGATCAGCGCACCTGTCTGCGTGCGGGTGAAGAAGGCGATTGATTGCTGCTGTACATGTGAGAAGAGTTGGGTGCGTAAATCGAAAATCAAACCTTCGCCGACCCGCGCCGAGAACCATCGCCCCACAATGTTGAACGCCGCATCAAGAATTGCCAGCCCACCTACTGCAAGCGCAAGCTGGGTGACAAGGGTGGCGTTCCCTGGAATTACTGCATCATCAATTAACTTGCGCAGGATTAACGGGGTGCTGATAATCAAGACCGCGTCGATGATAACCGTCAGCAAAAAGAAGGCGATATAGACTTTATAAGGTTTTGCGTAGCCAGCGATCCGCTTAAGGGTTCCCGCTTTAAGCTTCTGCGATTTCACTGAAGGGTCTGCGGTCATTGACCGCATCGCCATCCATACAGCGTGCTGGCTCATGCCGTACTACTGGTTATCAGACAGTAAAGCCGAGAGCGCGAAGTTGTTCGCGACCATCGTCAGAAATTTTATCTGGACCCCAAGGTGGCATCCATACCCAGTTGATTCGTACATCATCAACTAGTGGTGCGAGAGCCTGACGGGTCTGGTCTTCAATGACATCTTGAAGCGGACATGCCGCAGATGTAAGAGTCATATTGAGGACTGCGATGTTGTTCTCATCGACCATTGCGTCATAGATAAGACCAAGGTCGACAACATTAATTCCGAGTTCTGGATCGACGACATCCTTCATCGCCTCTGTTACATCTTCTACCTGTGCAGCCATATCTCTATCCTACTTCTCTTCTCGCTCGAATGGTTACTTGCTCGCCTGTACGGAGGCATCTTTAAATGCCATCCAGCCAAGCAGGGCGCATTTAATTCTTGCTGGATATTTAGAAACCCCTGCGAGAGCAACTGCATCTTCCAGTACTTCTGGGTCTCCTTCTTCACTCCCTTTGCTCTGCATCAGACGCAAGAAACTTTCGGAGAGGGCGTTGGCTTGATCAAGGCTCTTTCCCACCAAAAGATCGCTCATGATGGAGGCGCTTGCTTGGGATATCGAACAGCCAACTCCATCCCAATTGACCGAGACCACGGTATTACCATTGAGCTTTACTCCGAGCGTGATTTCATCGCCACAACTGGGATTGACGTGATGAACCTGTGTATCATTGTCGCTGGCAAGTACTTTATTCTGGGGATTTTTGTAGTGGTCAAGGATGACCTCTTGGTAAAGATTATCGAGTTGCATTAGCGACCAAAGTATTTCTGCGCAGCTATCACGCCGTCGATGAGAGCATCACAATCATCCAAAGTGTTGTAAAGGTAGAGCGATGCCCGCGTTGTAGCAGGCACGCCCATTTTCCGATTAAGTGGCCAAGCACAATGATGTCCTGTGCGCACCGCAATCCCCTGGCTATCCAAGAATTGCCCGAGATCATGCGGGTGTATTTCTCCGCAGGTGAAGGAGATGGAACCTCCACGTGAATCCATGTTCTTCGGGCCGATAACGCGCACATCAGTGAGAGTTTCGAACTTCTGCAAGAGATACTCCGTGAGCTTCACTTCGTGCGTATGAATTACATCCATGCCAATTGCAGTGAGGTAATTCAGGGCTGCGCCCAACCCTGCTGCCTGCGCCATGTTAGGAACACCGGCCTCAAATTTGCGTGGAGCTGGGGCCCATGTTGCTCCGGTCATTGTGACACTCTCAATCATTGAGCCACCTGTGAGAAATGGCGGAAGTTCTGCTAGGAGTTCTGACTTACCCCAGAAGACACCGATTCCTGTTGGCCCCAATGCTTTATGTCCAGAGAATGTCATGAAGTCAATGTCTAGTGCCTTCACATCGACATTCATATGCGGAACAGATTGACATGCATCAAGAACGACAACTGCACCAACCGCATGCGCACGCCGAACGATTGCATCCAATGGGTTGATCGTTCCGAGAACGTTGGATTGGTGGGTGATAGCCACAACTTTGGTCTGCTCAGTAATGATGGAATCGATATTTGAAAGATCGAGACGGCCTTCTGGGGTTACTTCAAACCATGAAAGCGCTGCACCTGTCCGGGCGGCTAATTGCTGCCAAGGAATGAGATTTGCATGGTGTTCCATCTCAGTGACGACAATCCCATCACCACTCGCGAGATGAAATCTATTACCAAAAGGTGCATTGCCTATTGCATAGGAGATGAGGTTGAGAGATTCGGTTGCGCTCTTGGTAAAGACAACTTCATCCTCAGCCGCATTGATAAAGTTTGCAACGATAGTACGGGCGCCTTCGTAGATATCTGTTGCCTCTTCTGCCAACTGATGCGCGCCACGGTGGACTGCGGCATTATGAAGTCGGTAGAAATCAACTTCGGCATCGATCACTGACTGTGGCTTCTGACTCGTTGCTCCAGAATCTAAATAGACAAGGCGCTTGCCATCGCGGATAGTCCGCTGAAAGATCGGAAAATCCTTGCGAATGGCAAGCGCATCAAATGTCATCGTTATGCGCCTACATACTCCGCATAGCCATTTGCCTCGAGCTTCTCTGCGAGCTCTGGACCGCCTTGTTCGACGACCTTTCCGGCAGCAAAGACATGTACGAAGTCCGGCTGGATGTAACGAAGGATGCGGGTGTAGTGAGTGATCAGCAATACGCCGAGGTTATTTGCTTCCTTTGCGCGCACTACGCCCTCTGAAACGATGCGTAGAGCATCGACATCAAGACCTGAATCTGTTTCATCAAGAATTGCGAACTTTGGCTTCAGAAGCTCAAGTTGCATGATCTCGTGGCGCTTCTTCTCGCCGCCTGAGAATCCTTCGTTGACGTTGCGTTGTGCGAAAGATGGATCCATCTTCAGGCCTTCCATTGCGCTCTTTACTTCGCCTACCCATTCACGCAACTTTGGCGCTTCACCACGAAGTGCAGTTGCGGCTGTGCGGAGGAAGTTGGATACAGATACACCAGGAACTTCAACTGGGTACTGCATTGCAAGGAAAAGTCCCGCTTTAGCGCGCTCATCTACAGACATCTCTAGAACATCAACACCATCGAGGGTTACTGTGCCATCAGTGATGGTGTATTTAGGATGCCCTGCGATCGAATATGCGAGCGTTGATTTACCGGAACCGTTAGGTCCCATGATTGCGTGTGTCTCACCTGACTTAATTGTGAGATCGACTCCCTTGAGAATCTCCTTCACGCCCTGCTCGGTATCGACAGTTACCTTCAATCCACGAATTTCTAATGTGCTCATAACGGACTCCATTACTTCTCAATCGTGACGGAGTCTCCGTCAACGCTTACTGAATAACGCTTTACTGGTGCAACGGCTGGCGGTGTGAGCGCCTCTCCGGTGCGAAGATCGAACTCTGCTCCATGGAGCCAGCATTCGATTTTGAAATCTGTAATGTCACCTTCGGCGAGTGATGCATCGGAATGGCTGCAGGTGTCACCGATAGCGAAGACCTCATCGCCGATACGCGCAACACAGATGGATTCGCCATCCTTCTCGATGCGTATCGGCTTACCGGAGACGAGTGTAGAAAATGAAAGGTCTGACATTACTTACCTGCCTTTTCGAGCTCGCTATCAATTCGCAGCATCAAGCGCTCTTGAATCTCTTCATTGCCAATTAAGGCAATGACTTCATTGAAGAAGCCGCGCACTACGAGGCGTCGTGCATCTGCTTCTTCGATTCCACGGGACATTAAGTAGAAGAGCTGCTCATCATCGAAACGGCCTGTTGTTGATGCGTGTCCTGCTCCCACAATTTCGCCAGTTTCGATCTCGAGGTTAGGAACAGAATCTGCGCGTGCTCCATCTGTCAGAAGGAGATTGCGGTTGAGTTCGTAGGTATCTGTGCCTTCAGCTGCGGCACGGATATATACATCGCCAATCCAAACAGTGTGCGCACCAGCACCTGCAAGTGCACCCTTGTAGTTGACGTTTGACTTTGCATGCGGAACTGCGTGATCCACATGCATCCGATGCTCAAAGAACTGACCTTCGGTTGCGAAGTAAACGCCTTGCAAATCCGCCGACGCTCCTGGACCAACAAATTCAACGCGCGGAAGAATTCGGACTACATCTCCCCCGACGGTGACGTGAATCGCCTTATATGTAGCATCGCGATCAACAATCGCGTTATGTGTCGCCGCGTAGACCGCCTTAGAACCCCATTCTTGGAGCGAGATAAAGGTGAGATCGGATCCTGGCGCCAAGATAACTTCAAGATCTTCCGCCAAATGTGTATCGCCAGTATTTTCAAGGACCACAGTCGCCTTGGCATGCTCGCCGAGACGAATCTGCACTCGAGAGAGTTCTGCCGTCTCGACTCCGCCACAGCAACGGCTAAGGAAGATTGGTTTCTCAATAACCGCATTCTTCTCAATCGAGAGAATCGCTCCTTCAGAGGTGTAGTTGCGGACACGATTAACGATGGCATCCTCACTTGGAGAGCCGGCGGTGACTGCACCTCTAGTAAATGAAACTCCGGGCGAAGCGATTCCGTTGAGGGTGAGTGATTCACGAGCCTCTGGCGTAGCGCTTCCATCATGAAGGCCGGCGAGACGCTTCAACGGAGTGAATCGCCACGCCTCCTCACGACCGGTCGGTGTGTGATTTTCTAAGAGATTGGATTGAAGCGTTGTCATTTAGCCAACTGCTCCTTCCATTTGAAGTTCAATAAGACGGTTGAGCTCGAGTGCATACTCCATTGGAAGTTCGCGGGCAATAGGCTCGATAAATCCACGAACGATCATCGCCATCGCTTCATCTTCATTGAGTCCACGGGACATAAGGTAGAAGAGCTGATCATCAGAGATCTTTGAAACAGTTGCTTCGTGACCCATTGAGACATCATCTTCGCGGATATCCACATATGGATAAGTATCAGAGCGAGAGATGGTATCCACCAAGAGCGCATCGCACTTTACTGTGCTCGCTGAGTGATGTGCTCCCTCTTGAACTTGAACAAGTCCTCGGTAAGAGGTGCGGCCACCGCCGCGAGCAACTGACTTTGAGATAACAGAAGAAGATGTGTATGGAGCTGCGTGCACCATCTTCGCGCCAGAATCCTGGTGCTGACCGGGACCAGCAAATGCCAATGAAAGGGTTTCGCCCTTTGCATGTGGACCCATCAAGAGGACTGCTGGGTACTTCATTGTGACCTTTGAGCCGATATTTCCATCAACCCACTCCATGGTCGCGCCTTCTTCGCAGATAGCACGTTTTGTTACAAGGTTGTAGACATTGTTCGACCAATTTTGAATCGTGGTGTAACGAACGCGTGCACCCTTCTTTACGATAATTTCAACAACAGCAGAGTGAAGCGAATCTGACTTATAGATAGGAGCAGTACAGCCCTCTACATAGTGAATGTATGAGTCTTCATCAGCGATAATCAACGTGCGTTCGAATTGGCCCATGTTCTCTGTGTTAATACGGAAGTAAGCTTGAAGTGGAATATCTACATGTACTCCCTTTGGTACATAGATAAATGATCCACCGGACCAGACAGATGTATTGAGCGCTGCAAACTTGTTATCGCCCACTGGGATAACTGTTGCGAAGTACTCTTTAAAGAGTTCTGGGTGCTGCTTGAGCGCTGAATCAGTATCAAGGAAGATAACGCCTTGCTTTTCAAGATCTTCACGGATTGAGTGATAGACAACTTCAGATTCGTACTGAGCCGCAACTCCAGATACGAGTCGCTGCTTCTCGGCCTCAGGAATACCGAGACGATCGTAGGTATTCTTGATTTCTTCCGGAAGATCTTCCCATGTAGCAGCTTGCTTCTCTGTTGAGCGTACGAAGTACTTAATGGTGTCGAAGAAAATTCCAGAGAGGTCAGATCCCCACGATGGCATCGGCTTCTTATCAAAGAGATTCAGCCCTTTGAGGCGAAGATCAAGCATCCACTCTGGCTCTGATTTCTTCGCGCTAATATCGCGCACAACTTCTTCATTGAGACCACGTTTTGCGTTAGTGCCAGCATCGTTACCATCAGACCAGCCGTACTCGTAATTTCCGAGTCCTTCGAGTTCTGGGTGTGCAGTTGTCATGAGCGCGCCTTTCCAGACGATAGTTGTTTCTTTTCTATTGCTTGTGAACTTACTTGTGCGTTGTTTAACTTCGGAACAAATGTGGTGCAGACTCCGTCGCCATGAGCGATTGTTGCCAATCGTTGGACATGGGTACCGAGCAAAGTTGAGAATAGTTCTGTCTCAGCTTCGCAAAGTTGTGGGAACTCAGCGGCGACATGAGCGATCGGACAGTGATGCTGGCATAGTTCTTCACCTACTCCACGGTCATGAATAGTTGCTGCATAACCCTCTTCGGTAAGAAAGTGAGCAAGAACTTCACCCTTATCTTTCGATTGCGAAATCGATGATTTTATTTTTCTACCCATCTCATCCGCGCGAAATTTGGCGAAGATATTGACCATATGAGGTCCGGTCTGCGCTGTAATGAAGCGAAGAGCAGCCACGGCTAGATCGTCGTATGAATGTTCAAACTTCTCACGACCATCATCTGTCATGACGAAAACTTTTGAGGGGCGCCCGCGACCTCGTGTGAGTGCGCTATGAGGTTCTCGGGCTTCCAGGATTCCATCTTCAATGAGAAGGTCGAGGTGGCGCCGAACTCCAGCAGGCGTCAGGCCCAGGCGCTCTCCAATGGCGACTGCAGTCGAGGGGCCATTTTCAAGGACCGAGCGCGCAACTGCATTGCGGGTGCTGAGGTCGTCGATTTTCACAACAGTATTGTGTCTTAATTCAACCAACCCCGCTACTTGGCGCGGGTGAGGCGCCCCAGATCGACTCCGATGGGTAGGCTAGGCACATGTTCGCTACCCGTGCCCTGACGCCGGTAGCTAGACTCCTTTTAGCCTTACAAGCATTGCTCGTCCTCACCGGTGGAGCTGTCCGAGTGACAGGCTCCGGTCTTGGATGTCCCACCTGGCCCGAGTGCACAGCCGATTCTTATACCCCAGTCAAGGGTCAAGCGGAAGGCGCATTCCATGCCTGGATCGAATTTGGAAATCGACTACTTACCTTCCTGCTCTTCTTCGCGGCAGTAGCGATTGTCATTCTCGTATTAAAAACGAAGCGACGCGATTTGCGCCTCCTCGCCCTCTCTCAAGTCGGCGGTATTTTCGGTCAAGCTATTGTTGGCGGAATAACCGTCCTTACAAAACTCAATCCCTTCGCAGTCGCGTCACACTTCATACTTTCAATCCTCTTGATTGCAGCTGCACATTCGCTTCTAGTTCGATCATATTCGGAGCGAATTAACGAACCTCGTCGAGTGGGATTTATCCAGATCCATACACTCTTAACCTTTATTGTCATTGCGGCGGGTACCCTCGTTACCGGAGCTGGGCCACATGCGGGTGATTCCGAAACGCCTCGTTTAAATATCGCAATCACTACTGTCACTGCGATTCACGGATATCTCGTAATCGCGCTTATCGCGCTGACAATTATTGGCATCTACAACAAATTTGAAGGCTACGCCCAGGATGTCCAACGTCGCCTCATCATCTTTCTCGCCATCGCTCTCGCACAGGGTGTGGTGGGATATGCGCAATACCTTTTGGGTGTTCCAGAAATATTGGTCATCATCCATTTACTTGGATCTTCGCTTTTATGGATCGCAGCGTGGCGTGTCCGTCTAACCCAGTTCTACATCAATAAAAGATAGTTTCTACAAGGACAAACAGGAGATAGATATGACCGCAATCAACGGATGGACCGAACTCGACGATCGTGCCATTGCCTATGCACGCGCATTAGCGATGGATGCTGTACAGAAGGTAGGCAATGGTCACCCTGGAACAGCAATGTCTCTCGCCCCGGTTGCTTACAATCTTTTCCAGCGCCATCTCCGCCATGATCCCGCTGATCCACAGTGGCTTGGCCGTGATCGCTTTGTACTTTCATGTGGCCACTCATCGCTTACTCTCTATACGCAACTCTTCTTCAGCGGTTATGGGCTAGAGATGGAAGATATGCAATCGTTCCGCACCTGGGGATCGCTTACACCGGGTCATCCTGAATTCGGTCACACCGCAGGCGTTGAGACAACTACAGGACCACTAGGTGCTGGTGTCGCAACAGCTGTAGGAATGGCGATGGCCGCTCGTTACGAGCGTGGTTTGTTGGATCCTTCAGCAGTTGATGGTCAATCAATTTTCGACCATGACATCTGGGTGCTCTGCTCTGATGGGGATTTACAAGAAGGTGTCAGCGCAGAAGCGTCATCGCTCGCCGGAACTCAAGCTCTCGGCAATCTCAACATGATTTATGACGATAACCGAATTTCAATTGAAGGCGATACACACGTCTCATTTACTGAAGATGTTGCTGCGCGCTATCGCGCATACGGCTGGCATGTACAGGAGGTTCCTGCACTCGCTGATGGCAATATTGATTTAGCCGCACTCGATGCAGCGATGATTGCAGCGAAGAATGAACGCAGCAAGCCTTCGCTTATCCGTATGCATTCTGTAATCGCGTGGCCGGCACCTAAGTTGCGCGGAACTGCTAAGTCACATGGTTCGGCGCTCGGTGATGAAGAGATTGCAGCAACGAAGATCGAACTTGGTCTCAATCCCGAAGAGAAATTTGCAATGCCAGCAGATGTCTTTGCTCACGTTCGTTCAGTCAAAGAGCGTGGTTCTGCCGCGCATGCTGAGTGGAATAAGAAGTTTGATGCATGGAAATCTGCCAATACCGAGAAGGCAACTCTGCTTGAGCGTCTCGTCAAGGGTGAATTGCCGACAGGATGGGATAAGAATCTCCCGGTATTTGAGAGTGGAAAAGATGTTGCTACACGTGCCGCATCTGGTCATGTCATCAATGCGATTGCAGAAGTACTGCCAGAGTTCTGGGGTGGTTCAGCCGATCTTGCAGATTCAAATAACACCACAATTGAGGGTGGCAAGTCATTCCTTCCTACCACAAGTGCAATGAAGGATTCAGATCCATACGGTCGCATCATTCACTTCGGTATCCGTGAGCATGCGATGGGTTCAATTATCAACGGAATCACACTTCACGGATTAACTCGGACCTTCGGTGGTACATTCGCAGTATTTAGCGACTACATGCGCCCTTCTGCGCGACTTGCAGCGTTGATGAACATTCCGAGCACTTTCATCTGGACCCACGATTCAATCGGTCTCGGTGAAGACGGTCCAACTCACCAGCCAATTGAGCACCTCGCAGCTATGCGAGCGATTCCGAATTTCGCGGTTATTCGACCAGCAGATGGCAACGAAGTACGAGAGGCGTGGAAGTCTCTCTTGGCTCGAAAGAAGCCAGCAGGCCTCTTCCTCTCCCGTCAAAATCTTCGTACCGTAGATCGTTCGACCCATGGTGCCGCATCTGGCGTTGATAAAGGTGCTTACATTTTGAAGGAGGCATCAGGTAACGCTGATGTCATCATCATTGCAACGGGCTCGGAAGTTGCTTTAGCTCTTGATTCTCAGAGCGCGCTCGAAGCAAAGGGCATCCCAACCCGAGTAGTGAGCGCACCATGTCTGGAATGGTTTAACGAACAGCCACTCTCCTACCGTGAAAGCGTTCTGCCAAAGAGCGCCCAGCTTCGCGTGAGCGTCGAGGCAGGTATCGCTCAAGGCTGGCGTGAATACGTAGGCGATAACGGTGTCATCATCTCAATCGAGCATTTCGGCGCTTCAGCGGGAGCATCAAAGCTCTTTACTGAGTTCGGTTTCACTGTCGATCGCATTGTTGCTGATATTGAATCTGCGCTGAAGTAAGGAGTTTTACCGTGGCGATTGAAATCTCAGGAACTTCGCTTGATCGAATTGATCGATCATCCGCACGATATGCATATCTTCGTGAGGTACATCAGAAAATTGCGATGAAGGATCCCACAACATGGGGGCCAGAAGCAGCCGAAGAAGCTGCGATTCGCCTCAATTGGGTAGACCTTCCAGAGACCTCCTTGGCATTGCGGGATGAAGTCACCGCTCTTGCTCCACGTTTTGAAGGCAAAAATCGAATTGTTCTCTGCGGAATGGGAGGCTCTTCGCTCGCCCCTGAGGTTCTTTCTAAGACTTTTAACCGTCCACTGGTGGTTGTTGATTCAACCGATCCTCAGTACATCGCTCATGCACTAGATGGCGAGATATCAAAGACACTCTTTGTGGTGAGTTCGAAATCAGGATCAACGATTGAAACTTCCTCACAGCGCGCTCTCTTTCAGCAGAAGATTATTGATGCCGGTCTCAACCCGATAGACCATATGGTCTTCGTTACTGACCCAGGATCTGGACTCGATAAAGAAACTCGTGCCGCAGGCTTTTCGGTCGTGAATGCAGATCCCAACGTAGGTGGTCGATTTAGTGCATTGAGCGCCTTCGGTGTTGTTCCTGCAGTTCTCGCAGGTATTGATATCTGGGACGTTCTTACTGATGCCGCAGCGGCTAAAGCAGATTTCATAAAAAATGATGAAACTATTCTTGATGTCGCTTACCTCTTCAGCGAAATCGCAGGCCAATATATTGGTTTTACTGATGATGGCTCAGATGTCCCCGGAATCTCCGATTGGATCGAACAGTTAATTGCAGAGTCCACTGGAAAAGACGGCAAGGGACGCTTGCCGATTGTTGCTGAATCGGTCGCTGCAGCAGAGGTAGGAAATACCTTTACCGTTGCATTTGCTCGCGCAGGTGCGAATCTCAATGTTGTTGCACCACTTGGAGCTCACTTCATTTTTTGGGAGTGGGTCACCGCCATTGTCGGTGCTGCGCTAGAAATCGATCCCTTCAACCAGCCGAATGTGACTGAAGCAAAAGAGCAGACACTCGCACTTTTGCATGAATGGAAATCTTCCGGATCAACAGTTGTTCCTGGACTGACTCCAGATGGCGCTGAAGGCGATGTCGAGATATTTGGTACGGGTGATTCAATTAAGTCTGCTCTTCGCGCCATGATTGATACCACTACCACAGGTGGATATATCGCAATCATGGCATATCTCGATCGCAAAGATGATGTCGCGCTAGAAGAACTGCGCTCTCTCATCGCCAATGCATCTGGTAAGCCAACAACTTTTGGATGGGGTCCACGTTTTATGCACTCCACCGGTCAGTTCCATAAAGCTGGTCAGCCCAATGGAACTTTTATTCAGATTACAGGAAAAGTTGATATTGACTTTGATATTCCAGGGCGCGACTTCTCCTTTGCAACATTGGTTGCAGCCCAAGGACTCGGTGACGGAAAAGCTCTTGCAAAACGTCAATACCCACTCCTGCGTCTTCATCTGAAGAACCGCAGTGCGGGTATTGAGGAAATTCTTAAAGCAGCCCGAAATCTGTAAAGGGATCTTTGCTACTCGATGTCATCTCCGCGAAGTTTGCGTAAGGCATCTTCGAGAATTTTTGCGCCTTCAGCATCAGTGCGACGCTCTTTTACATATGCAAGGTGAGTCTTATAAGGAACGTTGACCACTGCACTTGGTGGATTTGCCCGATCGCGACCAGCAGGGAGACCACACTTTGGGCAATCCCATTGCGCAGGAATCTCAACCGTCTCTTCTACTGCAAAGGATGGGCGGACTTCGTGGCCGTTAGCGCACCAGTAAGAGACGGTAGCGCGTTCAATCTGATCGCCACGCTCTGCCTCGCCCATAGGGCCGGCACCGACACGACTTCCGCGAATTGCACTTGCCATGGATTAACCCTTCAAGACGAGTGAGAGAGCAACAACACCTGCGAACCAGAGGCCACCTACGACGATAGTGATGCGGTCGAGATTGCGCTCGACGACAGAGGATCCACCATAGTTTGATGAGATACCACCACCGAACAGGTCTGAGAGTCCGGAGCCCTTCCCCTTATGGAGAAGAACGAGCAGGATCATCACAATGCTGGTGATCACGAGGAAGATTGATAGTGCTAAAGCCACGGATTACTCCTTAAGGGATTGCTACTGAACAGGGGGTAAGGATAGCGAATAAAGGGAGAAGAGACTTACTCGGATACCGCATAGAACTTGGCGATTTTTGCCAATTCCTCAGGATCTAGGCTCGCTCCCCCAATGAGGGCGCCATCTACATCCTCCTGCTTCATGATTTCCACGATATTAGAGGACTTTACGGAGCCACCATAGAGAATGCGCATATTCGATGCAATTTCAGCAGAACCAATTTCTTCGATTTCTTCTCGAATTGCGGCACAGACTTCTTGCGCATCTTCAGGGGTCGCTGTCTTTCCTGTTCCAATCGCCCAAACTGGTTCGTATGCAATCACAATCTTCTTGAGCTCTGGCTTAGTGAAGCCTTCAAGGCCGGCACGCACCTGGCGGATAACGTGAGAGACATGTGTGCCTGATTCGCGAATGGCAAGTTCTTCTCCGACACAGAAAATAGGTGTGAGTTCGTTGGCGAGGGCCGCCTTAATTTTGCGATTGATCAGCGCGTCATCCTCGTGGTGAATTGCACGGCGTTCTGAGTGGCCAATGACAACGAAGGTGCAGCCAAGTTTTGCCAACATTGAGCCAGAGATATCACCGGTGAAAGCTCCTGAGCTTTCAGGTGAGAGATCCTGTGCTCCGTATTGAAGGCGAAGACGGTCTCCATCTACCATTGTTTGAATGGAACGGATATCTGTAAATGGCGGAATGACTGCAACATCGACTGCATCGTAATCTGCATCGGTAAGTGAGTAGACAAGCTTCTGTGCTACTGCAATCGCCTCCAGGTGATTGAGGTTCATCTTCCAGTTACCTGCCATCAATGGCTTACGCATTTTTACTCCTTGATAGTTTATGAAGAGAGAAAATTAGAGATCTAGCGCCTTCAGGCCGGGGAGTTCCTTGCCCTCAAGGTATTCAAGTGAAGCTCCGCCACCGGTTGAGATGTAACCAAATTGATCATCCTTAAAACCTAGTGCGCGAACTGCTGCCGCTGAATCACCACCACCGACTACAGAGATTCCTGAGACTTCAGTAAGTGCCTGCGCAACAACCTTCGTGCCATTTGAAAACGCTGCGAATTCAAAGACACCCATTGGGCCATTCCAGAAAACTGTCTTGCACTCACGGATAGCTGATGCAAATGCGGCGGCAGAGTCAGGTCCGATATCTAGCCCCATTTGATCCGCTGGGATTGCATCTGCGGCAACAATGGTCGCTGGAGAATCTGCAGCGAATGCCGGGGCCACGACGATATCTGCTGGAAGTACGAGGCGAACACCCTTATCAGATGCCTCCTGAATTAATCCACGAACAGTATCGAGCATCTCTGCCTCAACGAGTGACTTTCCAATCTCATGACCTTGCGCGGCGAGGAAGGTGAAGACCATTCCCCCGCCGATTGCCATCACATCAACCTTGCCAAGCAAATTGGAGATAACTCCGAGCTTGTCAGAAACTTTTGCGCCACCGAGGACAACTCCGTACGGACGAGCAGGGTCAATGGTGAGCTTCTTGAGGACTTCCACTTCAGCAGCAACGAGAGTTCCAGCTGTGTGAGGAAGGAGTTTTGGAAGATCAAAGACAGATGCATGCTTACGGTGAACTGCTCCAAAGCCATCGCCGACATATACATCGGCGAGCTTTGCCAGTTCTGATGCAAGCGCCGAACGCTCTGACTCGTCTTTAGAAGTTTCAGCTGCAGCGAAACGAATATTTTCTAGCAGGAGCACCTCTCCAGCCGCCAAAGCCTCGGCTGCTGCTGTGACGCCACTTCCGGTAATCGCACCAGCAAATTTCACTGGCTTGCCGAGGAGCTCGGAGAGTCGTACCGCGATAGGAGCGAGAGAAAGCTCTGGCTTTGCCTCACCCTTTGGGCGACCTAGATGGGCAGCAATAACCAAGGAAGCTCCCTTTGCAAGGAGCGCATTAATCGTTGGTAAAGATGCGCGAATGCGTCCATCATCTGTGATTTTTCCTTCTTTCAAAGGAACATTGAGATCACAACGGAGGAAGACGCGCTTGCCACTTACATCTAGGTCAGCCAAGGTAGTCATGGAATTAGAGGCTCTTTCCTACATAACCAACGAGATCGACGAGGCGGTTTGAGTAGCCCCACTCGTTGTCGTACCAACCAACAACCTTTACAGTTGTTCCAATTGCCTTAGTGAGCTGAGCATCGAAGATACATGATGAAGGATCTGTGACGATATCTGAAGAGACGATTGGATCTTCTGTATATGAGAGGAAGCCCTTTAATGAACCTTCAGCAGCTTTCTTCATCGCTGCATTGATTTGCTCTGCAGTTGCTTCCTTAGCGAGTTCGACTGTGAGGTCTGTAGCCGATCCTGTTGGAACTGGAACTCGCATTGCAAAACCATCGAGCTTGCCCTTGAGCTGTGGAAGTACGAGTGAAATCGCCTTTGCTGCGCCTGTTGAGCTAGGAATGATATTTGTTGCCGCTGCGCGTGCACGACGAAGATCCTTATGTGGGAAATCAAGGATGACCTGGTCATTTGTGTACGCGTGGATGGTTGTCATCAAGCCGCGAACGATTCCGAACTCTTCATCCAAGACCTTTGCCATTGGCGCAAGGCAGTTTGTTGTACATGACGCATTAGAGATGACGTGGTGGTTTACTGGGTCGTACTTATCGTGGTTAACGCCCATAACAACCGTGATGTCTTCATCCGTTGCTGGAGCAGAGATAATGACCTTCTTCGCGCCCGCTGTGATGTGCTTCTTCGCATCCGCTGCCTTAGTGAAGTGGCCAGTTGATTCGATAACGATATCTGCGCCAACTGCCGCCCATGGAAGGTTTGCTGGATCGCGATCTGCGAATACCTTGATTGTCTTTCCACCGACTGTAATGGTGTCTTCAGTATGAGAGACCTCTAGGCCGAGGCGACCGAGGATTGAGTCGTACTTGAGAAGATGTGCGAGAGTCGCGTTATCAGTAAGGTCATTGATACCGACAATATTGATATTTGGGTTGGCGAGAGCAGCTCGGAAGAAATTGCGGCCGATGCGGCCAAAACCGTTGATTCCGACATTAATCATGATTAAACCTCGTTCTATTAGTTGTTCTATGAGCTCAAGAAGGATTGATTACCTTTAAGGATGAGTCCCAAGGGCACATCTATCCCTTGGTGAATTTCTGATTTGAATATCCCGAGATAGAGGGTGGCCTTAGTTGCGCCACAACGTTGGGACTAGGTGAAGGATACCAGCCCGATAAGGAGTTGGCTTTGAGCAGTGAGGGGGCTACTGGCTAGTTATTCTCCGAGGAGATCGGGCGAGAGACCCGCCTCGGTATCAGGGATACCGAGCTCTGCTGCTCGCTTATCTGCCATCGCCAAGAGGCGACGAATGCGCCCTGCGATAGCATCTTTTGTCATCGGCGGTGACGCTAATGAGCCTAACTCTTCAAGGGATGCCTGACCGTGAGCAATCCGCAACTCCCCCGCCTCTTTCAGGTGATCAGGAATTGTTGGACCGAGAATCTCCATAGCGCGCTGAACGCGCGCAGCTGCGGCAACTGCAGCGCGCGCTGAGCGACGAAGATTTGCATCATCAAAATTTGCAAGGCGATTTGCGGTTGCACGAACTTCACGACGCATGCGACGTTCTTCCCAGGCGAGAACGCTTTCGTGAGCGCCAAGACGTGTCAGTAACGAACCGATTGCATCGCCATCACGGATAACGACTCGATCTACACCGCGAACCTCGCGAGCCTTCGCCGCAATATTGAGTCGACGCGCAGCTCCCACAAGGGCCAGTGCAGCCTCGGGTCCTGGGCAGGTTATTTCGAGTGATGATGAACGTCCCGGTTCGGTCAACGAACCATGTGCGATAAATGCTCCCCGCCAAGCGGCTTCGGCATCACAGACATTTGCCGCCACAACTTGTGGAGGTAATCCTCGAATCGGGCGACCATTTGAATCAATCAAACCCGTCTGTCGAGCGAGAGCTTCACCCGATTCAATGACTCGTACAACGTAGCGAGAGCCTTTGCGAAGACCGCTGGAAGAGATCACAGCTAAATCTGAATCATGTCCGTAGATATCGGCGATATCTTTTTTGAGGCGACGCGCAGATTGAGAGGTGTCGAGCTCTACCTCAATAACTACCTTGCCAGAAGCGATATGAAGTCCACCAGCAAAACGCAGAAGCGAAGAAACCTCAGCTTTGCGACAGCACGGTTTGGTAATCGTGAGTCGGCTGAGTTCATCTTTGACTGCAGCTGTCATTGCCATGGGGATATCAAACCAGCATTTCACGCACTATGTGAGCGAAAGTAGAGGCTAATTTTTGCCCATCGTGATGGATGGTCACTCGCTCATCGCGTATATCGGCCTCGATGTAGGCGCTACCACGCCCCCGTAGGTACTCGGCAAGATCCTGGCCCCCATTGAGGTGGCTATCTCCAACGACAAAGTCGAAGTAAAGTTCAGGGGCATACCTCTCCAAAATCTCGCAATGCTCCTTCGGTGAGTAACCCGCGTATTCGCCTTGCATAGCCTGCTCTCGATTGGAGTCGAGATTGAGAAGAAGTAATTTCTTCGCCGGTGATTGAATGATTGCCTCACGCAGCTCTGGTACCAATAAATGTGGAAGGACGCTAGAGAACCATGAACCAGGACCCATCGTGATGAGATCAGCTTCTGAAATTGCTTGGATAACTTCTGGTCGCGCCGATGGATTCTCTGGCTGCAATCGAAGTTCAATGAGGCGACCTGGGGTTGTTGCTACCGCTACTTGACCTTTCGCCTCTAAAACTTTGCCATCGTGATCGAAGGTTGCTTCAATATCGAGCGGTTGAGCACTCATTGGTAATACTCGTCCCACAACTTTAAGAAGTGAAGCAACGCGATCTAATCCGACGACTACATCCTGGTCTCGATCCCAGAGCGCTGCCAACAGCAGATTTCCTAGCGCATGGCCATTCATGGGTCCTTCACTGGTAAAGCGATATTGCATGATGTCAGCCCAATCACGACCCCAAGCATCATCACCACAGAGCGCGGCCAGCGCCATCCTTAAATCTCCCGGTGGCATGATGGGAAATTCAGCTCGCAAGCGTCCACTAGAACCACCATTATCGGCGACCGTAACAACAGCCGTAATATTTTCAGTGACTGCTCGAAGTGCGGTGAGAGTTGCAGCTAAGCCATGTCCTCCACCAAGGGCGACAATGCGTTTTCCAGAATTCATTCACGACCTACATCGCGATGTGTCGCATGTGCTGAAACAGCGTAATCACCGTGTTCACGATTGAGCTGTGCCGCAATTTCCCGTGCAATAGAGACTGAGCGATGCTTTCCACCAGTACATCCGATTGCAATCGTCACATACTTCTTACCTTCGGTGAGATACCCAGGAATCATCTTTTCGACGACCCCAACATAGGACTTCACAAAATCAGCCACTCCATCGCTCTTCAATACGTGATTGTAAACAGCATCATCCAATCCGGATAGAGGACGTAAATCAGGAATCCAATGTGGATTTGGAATAAATCGGCAATCAAGAACTAAATCTGCATCTACTGGAATTCCATATTTATATCCGAATGAGAGCACATTAATGCGCAGGGCTTTCGCCATACCAGCGGCAAAAATCTCTGCTGTGCGCTTCTCTAATTGATGGACATTGAGATTGGAGGTATCTATCACCACATCTGCCTGAGAACGTAAATCCTCAAGTTTGACGCGCTCTCGAGCGATACCATCCACAATGCGGTCAGAGGATTGAAGCGGGTGTGGTCGACGTGTCGATTCAAATCTCTGCACAAGTGCCTGGTCACTGGCATCGAGGAATAGAAGTCGGTAAGTGATATCTGATGCGCCGAGTGTTTCCAAGGCGTTTGCAAGAGCATCGAAGAACTTTCCGCCACGAACGTCCACTACTACCGCAACCGAAGATTCAGTCTTCTCCATCTCGGCAGCTAGTTCTGGCAAGAGCGCCGGTGGCAAATTATCGACTACATGCCATCCCAGATCTTCCAGCGCATGCGCAACGGTAGAACGTCCCGCGCCCGACATCCCTGTCAGAATCAAGAGTTCTCTATTGCTCATGTACTCATTCTGCCCTATCAGTCAAGATTCGAGAATCTCTCCCGTAGCCATATCTACCGAGGAAGTACTCAACCGCTCGAGATGTGAGTAGATAATTCCCGCAATTGTCGCGCCAATCCCCGGAGTCGTCTCAAGTTCGGCAAGGGTGGCTTTACGGATGGCAGTTACCGAACCGAATCTCTCTAAGAGCGCCGTGCGTCTTGACTCTCCCAGCTGCGGAATCTCATCAAGGAGGGACTCAAGCATCACCTTGGAACGCTTGCTCCGATGGAAGGAGATTGCAAATCTATGAGCTTCATCTCTAATGCGTTGAAGGAGATACATCCCTTCACTGGTTCGCGGCAAAATTAGAGGGTCGCTCGAATTGGGAAGCCACACTTCTTCTAATCGCTTTGCTAAACCGACAAGTGCAATATCCGTAATTCCGAGTTCATCGAGCGCTCTTTGTGCTGCTGCAACTTGTGGCGCACCGCCATCGACCACAATTAACTGTGGCGGGTAGGCAAACTTAGAGAGTTTGCCGCCTGTCTCTGCTACTTCGCTATGGTTTACCTGACGATCTGCAATGAGACGCTTCATTCGACGAGTAATAACTTGATGCATTGCTCTTGTGTCATCTGTAGCAGTAGAGGTATCTATGGCGAATCGACGGTATTCGCTCTTCTTTGCTAAGCCATCTTCAAATACCACCATAGAGGCGACGACAGATGTACCTGAGATGTTTGAGATGTC
>JACCDX011242398.1_pt1 | contig 22466 bp, 28 predicted proteins | sample 7449681 | NCBI WGS metagenome assembly JACCDX01 (sample SAMN15323450, study PRJNA562643) | freshwater metagenome | isolation source: river surface water | place: USA:Blue River Watershed | collected 2017-08-18
CAGCGTCGCCCTCGGCCAATATCGCCACAATCTGGCTCTCCGTGAACTTCGACTTCCTCATCCTCATCTCCTAAAAGGACGGAAGCCCCTATTTTCATCTTGTTGCTGCTTTTGGTAAGTCTACGCCCTATTGACAACATCGGCGTGCGGATTTTGTTAGGTGATATTGTCCTGATCAAGGGAGACCACCACGCCGCGTTTCAGGAGTACCGGAAAGGTGCACCGAATGCACCGGCATATTGGTACTAGTCGGCGCTGATTGCGTTTCGGGAGGTGGAATATGGACGGCCTGCACCTAACTGCGGCGGGGCTTTGCCGCCAACTCCTACATCGCGTTGGGGCTGGCCGGGCGCACGGCGCTGAAGGAGCACTTGTACTGGCACGCCAGAAATGTGCACGGCCCGGAGTGGGCGATCGACTACCTGGAATCTGCCATCTGCAACTGGACAGCAGAGGAAATCGATTTTGTGGACTGTGTGTTCAACGCCGCGCCAGTGTTCAGACAGCGGGCCACATGGATGACGCTGAACAAGGGGGCTGACGTATGCGTGGGATGCCGAGCAACGCGCTCCTTATGCACAAAACTCAATGGCGTTCACCAAACGCATTACTGACACGCGATCCAAAAAGATGAGCCGGAAGGTACGAAACCGCTACGGCACGAGAATCTGGCCGTGGAATCGCAGCTGCTTCCACAAAATCCCGCCCAGGTAGACTATTCCCAGACCAATGCATACGCCAGCCAGTCTTGCCAGTCCCCGACGCGCCAGCCGGTTAGAAACTGCACGACTTCGATCAAGACCCCGTAGGCCACCAGACCAAGTGTGACGTTACGTGCGAACGACGGGTACGACAGCCACCCCAGCACAGCCATCACGGCGAATGCCACGGGATGCTAGGCCTTGCCCCAGATGTCAACGGCCTAGGGTGGCAAATAGGGGGGGGGCGTGAGGGAGCCAACTGCAACGGCGGCTACCGCCGTCCAGAAGGCGAATCGCCACCGGTTAATGACCGCCCCCTTTGACGATGACAAGAATGCCTTTCCAGATGATCCACAGGTCCAGCATCAACAGGCCAAATGACGAGCGTTGCAGATATTGATCTACATACTCGTATTCATAGATGGGGTTGCCCATCTCGGACGTGCCCTTGTTGATGTGACCTAGGCCGAGCAGACCGCCCCGAAGCAAGGAGCGCGTGACGTTGCCTTGCGCCTTGTCACGTTCGTAGTGCAGCACCGAAATCGGCCGGGGGCCGACGATACTCATGTCACCCTTCAGCACGCTCCAGAACTGAGGCAGTTCATCGAGGTAAAACTTCTTAACGAACTCGCCCACATGGGTGCGGCTGTCCGGTGTCCATTCGGCGGAGAAGGCAATCCAGTCGTGGCGCTTGGCGCCTTCGGGCTCAATGTACTTTTGCTTGATCAGGCGGATCTTGTACTTTGGAATTTGCTTCCCTGCGCTGACACCCCAGTAGTAAAAGAACATTGGACCAGCGTTTTCCGGGATACGCCAACCCTCGATCACATAGGCAATTTTGAGGAGGAGCAGGATAGGCGCCGAAATGATCAGCAAGACCAGAGCAACCAATTTATCGAAAGCCATTTTGAAAAACCGGGGTGGCAAAGGCTCCTTCAATTCGAAGATATGCCGGTACTTCTGCTTGATTTCCTCGGTGGGAGGCTTATAGGGAAAAGCTTCCTTGGGTTCTACGATGGTGTTCATACTTTTTGATAATAAGAATGCAATGTACTGTTCTATTTCCACTCTTCCGGACAACTGGTATGCCAATCGGAAAAGGCTCCCTCGAGGGTGTAGCGGTATTCGTAGCCATTCTCGACCAGATAGTTCGGCATGATGTTGTTGGAGCGAACGAGCTTGCGGATGCGGACAGGGCTAAAGGGGTGCTTGATGCCAAGTGGTCGGGCAATGACATCGATCATGTAAGCAATCAGCAGGAGCAATTTGTATGGCACACCGGGAACGAAACGCTGAACGCCAGCAACCTTGCAAACGGTATTCACATAGTCCTGGATCGAGGGCCCGGGATTCATGGACATGTTAAAAAGGCTTACATGCTCTCCACTGGTCTGCTGGCGTTGAAGCACCCACCACATCGCATGACACAGTTCCTTCACATACACCCCGGCTTTTCGGGTGTTCTGGTTGCCCATGTAGAAGAAATAGCGATGCAACACGGCCTTGATGAGACGTGAGACGTTGCCCCCTTCGCCGGGCCCAAACACCACACCAGGACGAACAATCACCAGACGACGGTGTTCGTCATCGCGCGCCTGCCAGATCTGGTTAATTTTTTCTGCGGCGAGTTTGGATCCGCCATATGCCGTAACAGGAGATGGCAGAGATCGCTCGTCTTTCTCTGCCTCGCTGGGGCCGTAAGGCGAAATCGAGCTAGTGAAGATGATACTGTTGCAACCGACCTTCTCTGCCCAGGCACAGACGTCTTCCGCGCCGAGGAGGTTGGTTTGGTAGTACTCGAAGTCCTCATGACCTGGCTCACGGTGAATAGCAGCAAAATTCGCAATCAACGTCACTGACTCGGTAGGGGAAACCCAGTCCAAGGACTGTCGCACATCACCTTTCACAAACACGATGCGCGAATCCTGAGTGACTTGCTTCTTGCGGAATTCGCTGAACTTGGCCTCTACGGGCTCTATGTCGACCAGGTAGACTTTATCGGCTTGCCCACCTTCCAATAGGTATTGGGCAAAAAAAACACCAATAAACCCGGTGCCACCAAAAATAACTGTGCACTTCATTTATATCCCGAGAAAAGTTTTTCGATATGCTTCACACGATAGCCTTGGCAATCTCGGAGACTCGAGCCAATACCAATCTTTAAATGTTCTCAGCCTAAGCCTACATCGGTACCTCGGCGGAACAACGAAGCTCCGCTACGTTACTATAAATCCCCCTGCTTTGCGTTAATTTAATATAAAAAAGACCCGAAATCAATGTTATTTAAATTGTGAATAAGTGTGGAACAGCCGATCTCTCATTTTTTCAATATCAAAAAGAGCATAAGCCCTGGCTCGCGCAGAATATATTCTTCGCTGGGTAGCATCTTTATCAGTAAGTGTTTGCTCTATAGCATCAGCCAATGCCTCAGGATTACCATTAACAAAATTAAGTCCCGTTTCATAATTAATCACTGTCTCTAGTAAACCACCAGTTGCAGACGCGACGATTGGCCGCTCCATGAGTGCAGCCTCAATGGCTACGTAGCCAAATGATTCGAAGCGCGACGGAATTACAACTATGTCACATGAAGCGTAATAAGATGATGGGTCTTCAATATCACCTCGGAAACTAACAAAACCCTCAACGTGACAATCAGCTGCAAGAGATTCAAAAGCTTGTCTATCTTCACCATCACCACACAGATCAAGCCATACCTTCCAACCTCGCTCTACCAATATAGCCATTGCACGAATTGCTATATCCTGCCCCTTAACAGTGCTGAGTGAGCCTATTGTCAATAAATGTACCTCACGATTCTCGCGGAATCGTAAAGCGGATTGAGTAGAGAACTTCGTCAAATCAATACCATTATAACTAATGAGACGCTTGCTATCCGGGACGTAACCAGCCATTTTTTGATATGCAGTGCAAGTGTATTGCGACTCGAATAAGAACAATGTTGTTGCAAACTTTAAAAAAAATTCAACGGTTGCGAAGAGCAAACTCTTTAGCATGCTAAACCTGGGGTGTACAGCCCCTCCATGTGGGGTGTAAATAACGGGCTTCCTCAACAAGAAGCCAACTACACGCGCATACAGCCCTCCCTTTGAACCATGCCCATGAAATATGTCTACAGCGCAACGCCTACTCAATAACCATATCGATATAATGTTTCTTAAATCAGAAAATGCCGGATTTTTAGAAATTCCCAGCTGAATACGTTTTACACCATTGCTATCAAGCTCAACAAAGTCCCGCCGCGCAGCTTTATCCGAGACAGAGGAATGAATATAGACAAATTCAAATTCATTTCGAGATACTAGCAAAATATCGTGTACATGCTTGCGAACACCTCCCACCGCATCTCCGGAAATGATACATACCTTCATAAGATCTCTTGTAGGCTTACCTATGAATTAATTTACGCTGATGCAGACATCAAAACGTCTGCCGTTTTTTTAGAAGCATTATCCCAACTAAAACGTTGCGCTTGATTTATACCTCTACGACGTAACTCAAACCTCAAACGAGGGTTTTCAATTAGAGCAATTAGTTTTTGACAAATATCATCTGTATCATATGGATTAGCGTAGAGCCCAGCCTCACCAACAACCTCAGGTAATGATGATAAATTGGAAACCAGAACTGGAGTGCCGCATGACATTGACTCTAATGGAGGCAATCCAAAACCTTCACACAATGACAAATAAACAGTAGCAATTGCACCAGAATATAAAGCAGGCAATAATTCATCTGGAACGTGCCCAGTTAAATGGACTCGGGGAGGGAGATCAAGAACTGAGTGCTCACCAAAGACAAGCGGATCCCCCTTTGCACCTGCAAGAACTAACCAAACATCTGACGGCAAGGTTGAATAAATTCTTGACCATGCCTCTAATAATCTTTTCTGATTCTTGCGCGGCGCTAAGGAAGCTAACGCAAAAAAATACTGGTCCGTTGGAAACTCCAATCGAGTAAGTGCGTCATTTATTGAATGAGAGTCTTTAGGCTGAAACATAGAGTCAGCGGCCAAAGGGGTAACATGTACCTTGCCTTCTGCGTTAGGACAATATTTCAAAATACGTTGTTTTGAATACTCAGATATTGTTAAAACAGCACGGACTCGATTAACAAGTCTTGGAATGAGAAATTGATACCACAATGAAAAATTTCTACTGAACCATTCGGGATGATCTAGTGGCAGGACGTCCATTATAGATACTACTTGTTTCTCCACGCAAAGGGGCCCAGTATTACAAGGACTCCACAGCAAATCACTACCTAACTTTTTAGGCAGAATGAACTGCTCCCATAGGTGCCCTCGAACTCCTTTCAGCGGAGTATTGGGTGAAACGACAGATAGTTTATTTTCAATTCTTCTACTAATTTCTTGCGTATACCTTTGAACTCCCGTAAGGCCCGAAGAAAGACATCTATGATTTACTATTATCATCTATAAACCTTAAGAACCGAATAGGACATGCGAGGAACGTAGCTGGTAAAAACCGATTTACTGTGATTATTTTTTGACACTAATTTACCTAGCAACATCAGAACCAATATCGAATTTGTTACGTGCGTATTATTAATAACAGATTGACCAAGCCAAGTAGAGTACCATGCAGCAAACGCTGTATAGTATAAATTATCTACCCCGCGATCTAGAAGTATTCTCCATACACTCCAGGTAAGCCATATCCATGCGACCAAGCCAATAAGCCCAGTATTTGAAAATAGAGAAACGTAAGAATTATCGATCAATACGCTATAAATATAAATGTCGTCATCCTCTTGCAAAACTCCTCTACCGAAAAGTATCGATGCCCAGCCTTCATCAAAGGATATCATTATTTGCGTGCCCCAGTTAAGGACTCGCTCGTTAACAGTAACGCCCGACACGATTCCCTCCTCTGTCGCCAAGAGAAATGCGATCACAGTGACAAAAGAGTAGCCAATAAAAATAAGAATCGGGAAATACCTAACGACCATACTTATCGCCGTTCCAGAGGCAAAGTTACGCTTAGCAATATAGACAAACAACGCGATGGCAAGACATTGCAGATAAATCGCACGAGTGTAAGTAAGATAGACACAGATGATCAATACCGCAGCTACAAGTGCCATAGACCACGAAAAAAAAGTTCTGCGCGAAAGCAAGAAATATGATAAGGCGATTGAGAACAGTATATTTACATAATAACCATAGTTTACTGGACTTCCAAACACACTGAAAGCCCGAACTTTATCGTCAAATAGATATGCCATTACCCTAAATTTATCTGATGGCGCTCCGACGTTGATTATTGGTTCATTTAGCACTGATTGCATTAATGCTATCATAACCAGTATTGGAGCCAGAGCAATAATTGCCACATAAAATGATCGATAAAAAGACGTCGCCAAATAAAATACTGGAAATAAAAACATATAAAAATAATATTCAGAAATAGACCGCGCGGCGATCTCAAATCCTTGAGTAAAACCAACAAACAATAAGGACAAAAGAGTTAATGCAGCCCAGATTAACCACGTCTTTATAAAGCTTGCACTCAGTGCATGCGTTAAATAGTGACGAACATTGAATACTCGATATAAGGCAAAGGTAAAGATCGGAACAATGGAAGCGATCAATACCACCTTGGATGGTATAAATAACTGCTCGCCGAATATTTCTTTAGTTAAGGTCGGAATAGCCCCGTCAACAAAAACAGAAAACACGGGAATAAATACAAGCAAACCCATCAGAAAGTTTTCTATATTTTTTCGCAAAGCAATATCCCATCCGTAAATGCTATTCCATTAAGTGGATTCAGGAATGACTTAATTCTACTCTGTGTTCTGTGCACAAATTCCACTCTAAAGCCGGAAACTGCGAGGTAATACTCGTATTGTTCCTTTAAGTACATATTCTCGGAAACGCTGGCAGCAATTTCCGGTGATTTGAGTAGATTTGAAATCTGCCGCTTGGCTCGAAGTGGGCTCAAATATGATTCCCGTTGAGCAATTAACAGCCCCCCTTTTTTTAACACTCGATTACACTCTGCCAAGGTATTCCACATCGACCGGGTATGATGTAATGCGGCATCGAAAAGGATCGCATCTAATTCCCCATCGGAAAAAGGCAGCGTCTCATTGAAATCACGGGCAACCGGCGTGATTTTTTTCTTGTCACCTCCAAGTATGGTTGCAGAATGATCAATCATCTTGGCCATACGTTTGGCACTGATATCAAGCGAGGTAACACATCTTACATTGGGTAGTCGCGAGAGACAAACCGACAACCCACAACTGCCAGCACCCAGTTCAGCCACATAGCCATTCGTGCCGACCAAACTGTTGTTTAGTCGGTCAGCGTATGCCATGAAATAGAATTCGATCTCCCTCATCCAGTTTGAGTGATCTGCGTATGAACTAATTGGCTCATTGTCGTAAAAAGCCAGATCGGGTGATATTTGTCTGTTATCTTGCTCAGTCATAAGGAACTCGCAATAAATTTTGCTTCTGTAGGGATGGTAACTTATGAAAACTCTGCATAAGTAGCCGTCATGGGGTCTGATTTGAGAAAATATCACCCTTGTCATGGTGGTGACTGAAGCGATTAAGCAACTGAGCGTGGCCGAGATGGGTTTCCTGCCGAAAGCGGACAAGCAAACCCGAAAGGCGGTGTTCTTGGCGGAGATGAAGACGGTCGTTCCGTGGTCGCGTCTGGAAGCGCTTATCGAACAGCACTACCCGAAGAGGGGGAGCGGCCGCCCACCGATGGCGTTGAGAACGATGTTGCGGATTCATTTCATGTAGAAATGGTTTGGCTACTCCGATCCGGCTATAGAAGAAGCGCTGCACGATGTGCCACTACTGCGCCAATTTGCCGGGTTGGACGCCTTCGAAGACGTGATACCGGCCGAAAGCACGATTCTTCGCTAACGGCACCTGCTGTAGAACCATGATCTGGCGGTTGCAATATTCGCCGAGGTCAATGTAGTACTTTCGGAGAAATGTCTATCGATGAAATGCGGTACGGTAGTTGATGCCACCCTGGTGGCGGCGCCGAGTTCGACCAAGAACGAAGACAAGAAGCGCGACCCAGAGATGACGCAGACCAAGAAGGGAATCAGTGGCACTTCGGGATGAAAGCCCGTATCGGCGTTGAAGCTGACAGGTCCATACGGTGGAATGCACGACCGCCAAGGTAGCGGACATCACGATGATGGAAGCTTGTCTGCACGGCGAGGAAACGCTGGCCTTTAGCGACCGTGGCTATCCCAAGGCGAATAGGACGATTGAGCAGTTCAAGATGGAAGTCGACCTGATGGTGCTGACGCCGACCAATAATGCTGAACATCCGTTACGGGTGGTGAAGCGCCAGTTTGGCTTTGTGAAGGTTCGCTACCGCGGGCTTGTGAAGAACACCGGGCAGATCGTGAAACTGTTTGCACTGGCCAACCTTTGGCTGGCGCGCAAGCGATTGCTGCCCTTGATGGGCGAGGTGTGCCCTTGAAACCGGAAATCTCGAGAAAACCCCTCAATTTCACGTTCGATGCTCGGATAACGCCTTTTTAGCATCGTTTTTTGACAGCCCGTCTGAAAATGGCAGGTTGTTTAGAGAATCCCTTATTGATTCTTAATCAAACACGAACGCCAAACCTTCCAGGATGCCATCGCAAATGCAATCCAAGCCACGATCAGCCCCAATTTCAAGATCGCTTAGCTTTCCGACGAAACGATAGGGGGGCAAGCCGGGGCCTTTTTCAAACACTTCGACCGGAATCATGCGTCGGAAGAAAAAGTGGTAGGCATACTTCTTGGCTCGGCTCGTGATTTCGGTCGCCAGCCTGTTTTTGCTGGGTAATGCATCCAGTATTGCTTCATAGCCTGCTATCGACTCCGCATCGGATGTGACGCCCTTGTTTCGTATCCACGCCTCACCGGCGACGATGACGGGTATGCCAACACTTGTGAGTTCCACCCCCGTTTTAGTGCCATAAATGATGACTGAGTCGCACAGTTCGGCGAGTACATAGGTGCTGATGTTGCTTTCGGGTGGCACAACAAACACATTGGCAGGAAGGATCGGAAAATGCGTTTTCAATTCTTCGACAACCGGCTGGCGAGTGGGTACAGAACCTCGTATCTCGGCGGGGTGAACACGGATCACTAGTTGCAAATCTGGACGCTTCTCGAAATAGCGTACTGTATGCAATAGCCATTCCAACATGTTCTGGAAGGCATTGGCGGGATAGTGTAATTGCGCGTCCCACATCACATTGGTCAGACAGCCAATGATTGGGCGGCTGGTATCGCAGCCGATTTCCTTCAAAATGCGATCCTTCTCGAAGAACGGATTTTCGGTAAAACGAATCCAGTCGTTCTCACCCTGCCATCGGCTACGCAGGTAGCGCGATATGGTTTCCTCGCGTTCGGATGTCCAGTCCATGCCCTCCCACACCGAAACAGGCTCATCCATCAAGGTATGGTGATAGGTGTCTCGATGACTGAAGATGAAGCAGTTTTTGCGATAGGCGGGGTTCCAGTTGACCACCCGCACACCCATCTGACGAGCCACTTCGCCGATGATGCCTTGGGGAACATAGATGCCGTGGTGGAACACCGCAACATCAAATTTTTCTTGTTCGAATAGTCTTTTTACTGACAAAGCGGTGATCAGCGCAGCGTTCAGATAACGGCGCAGCACCGTCTCGCCGTAAGGTTCGTTATCAATGGTCGCCCGAGCGTAGAAACGCAGCGCACCAGCATTAGCGTGCTCGCCGATCTTCAGTCCTTCAAATTCAAACGCTTCAATTTCATTCAGTGGCAGCTCACTCGAAACCTTATCAACAAGGTGACGATCTTCATCGGTCAATGTGTCTGAATAGGCATGAACAGGGACGCCAAGATCTTCATAGACACGACGTCCCGGTGAATAGCAATGCCCACAAAGGTCTTTGGTGGGGCCATGATCCGCAAAACGCTTGGCATTGGTAAAGAACCGCGGCTCACACATCTGGCAGCCGGGTAGCACGGCATCACAAAGTAAAGCGTGTACCTCGGCGTTGCGCAAGGACAATGCAGCGGCAAGCGTAGTTTCCATCTGCATGGCGGCTAGATGGGATCCAATACTGGTGGCGATAAGAACCTTTGGCCGACTGCCACTTGGTAGTTCTAACTTCTCTTTGCGCCATTTTTCATCAACACATATGCGGCTCCAATCCGGATAACCGTCACCTGATGCCAGTCGTTTTCTCCTGGCGAGCTGAAGCCAACTATCTATTCTGGGATGGTTTCTAACAACGCTTTTCGTTAGATCCACAAAGTAGGAAAACTTAACGCCCATCACTCTGTCCTTTACGGAATTTACTATTAAAGACAGATAACAGTGCTTGAACATCTTTTTGAGTTATCTCTCTGAACAAATACAGAGAAAAGGCATAAACAACCATGCCAAAGGTTAAACTCGTTAAAATAACAAAAAACCGGTCAAATGAATCGAGCCTAAGTGCCGCCAACATTGATACAGACAAAGTAACAAGCGCGCCGCAAACGCGAACGAAGGTTAACCATGGAAATCTTGGCCCATAATATTTCATCGCAGATAGTCGTATCAATAAAAGCCATGATAAATAAGCGAGGGCGGTGCTTACAGCTGCCCCGATAATCCCGTATCTAGGGATGAGAAAAAAGCACGAAATTAAGTTCACAATTAGAGCGCCAATACTACACCACATGATTATGTCGGTCCGTTTGTGAAATGAAAGCAACAGCGAATATCGATGCATAATACCAACAAATAAACCAGCGGTGGCTACAATGGGAAGAATTCTGGCTCCAACTTGGTATTGGTCAGGGAGTAAAAGCGAAACAATGTCCTGCGATAAAATCGCCAACGCTAAAACTAGTGGCGGTGCAGCCAGCAGATAGAGTCGCATAAGCCGCGCAAGAAAATCCACTGCCTGAGCTTCCCCTTCTTTTTCAAAAATTCTGAAGCCTATGACAGACGATGACAGCAGTAACATCGAATTTGCAAAAAAAACAGTTTTTTCTGCAATATCGTAGCTCGCGCCATAAACTGCTACAGGCTCAGGGCCAAGTTGCGAATTGATGATGTATCGATCGGCCAAACTTAGCCCAATAGTCACCAAGTTAATAAAAGCCGCCGGTAACCCATAGCGCAAAATTTCACTCAATTCTGATTTCATTAGTGAGCAATGTGCATCGCAACCTTCTGTATGCAATGCCTTCTTAGTCAGAAGAATCAAGCCAATGAGCATTGCTCCTGAATATCCGAGCAAAACACCTGAAGGCCCATTATCCAACAACACCAACATGAAAATAGCAAGAAGAAGGCCTGATATACTGCGCCATGAAACAGCAATGCTATAAGCCTTGGCAAAATTTCTGGCTCGGAGCCAACCCGAAAAATACTCATAAGCGCCGTGTGTGATTAGCCACAGCAGCCCTGCTATAGTAAACAATCTATTTTGCAGGCTCCCTGCAAGGCACTGAGACGCAGCTACCCAAGCGAAACAGGCGATCAATATTGAATAAAGCAAATAAGGTTTGCTGTAATTGAATAGACTCTTTACGCCATACACAACATTGAACCGAATGGTGATAGAGACCAACCACGAAATACATAATGCAGCAATCAGCGTCAGGCTTGTCATTGCCAGTAAGTATTCTCCATACTGCGCAGGCGTCAGCAAACGCGTCAAAATAGGTATTGCTAATACCCCTACCATCGCCGGCACCACCTTGGCCGGCAGATAGATGATGGCGTCTCGCAAGACTTCGCGACTCATCGCAGACTCAATGCATCGAGAAAGTGACGTTCCATGGTCATACTCACTCGATCTTCATCAAAGTGAATCTGTGACTCCCTAAAGGCCGCTTCGGCAAGTCTGTTTCGCAGAGACTCATCGTCCAGGAGTCTGCAAATTGAATCAGCCAAGGCTTGGATGCTTTCAGGTTCTACCAGCAGTCCGGTTTTTTCATTCTCAATGATCTCAGGAATGCCTCCAACAGCGAACCCGACAACGGCCTTACGGGTCGCCATGGCCTCCATTGCCGCAAGACTGCTACATGTCCGTTCCCCTCGTGTTGGGACTACAAGCACGTCAGCCAAACGGTAGTAGTCCGGCAAATCTGCATAAGAGGAGTCCGGTCGCAATATAAATTTCCCGTCCTTGAGTTCGCATTGCTTGGCAGCCTTCTCAGTAAAGTCACCGGTTTGCCCTACCATGACGAATCGGGCGTCAGGATTACGAGAAGATACGATCTGAGCTGCTGCGATAAATGAATCCAACCCCATCTCCTTGCTCAGGCGACCAACGAACATAACAACGGGGGCCCTAGCTAGGCATAGAGAATTTCGCAGGCTAGTAGCCTCACCGGGGGTAAAATGCCTAATATTTACACCGTAGGTTACTGTTTGAACAGTATATTCAATGTCAAGTTGCTCAACGCTTTTGCCACAGTGGCTACTACACGAGAGTTGGCGATATGATCGCTCGATAACCCTTGCAAAAAACTCTTTGCTTTTTATCATCGAATCAAATTTATAAACCTCACCAAAAATATTTATTATATGCGGCAACCCGAATTGTTCGGCCAAATATGCACCTACAGGGCTATAAGACAAAAGATTATAAGAAACAATCAACCCTATGTCGTTTTTTTTAATAATATTAGCGCCCACACTTGAGTATATTTTGTAGCGCCGCCAAAAACTTGGCTCGTCCTGGTTTAGCGTACCGGTACCTAACCAACTATTGAATGTTCGTATGAATAATTGACTGGCTAAAGCAACAAATTTACTAAAATAAGTCGGCTTGTAAATAAACAGCGACCCCTTCACCTCGTTTCCACTGGTTCCGCCAGACAACACATGGCAAGTCCAACCCCTATGGATCAGATACTCTGTCAGTCGCTCAATGTGATGAGGCACCCCGCCATAAGGGGGAGGGTAGTTTCCAATAATAAGGATGTTTTTCTTCATTACTACTTGACGGGCTTTCTTGCAGCAGCAATCAGGTTCATCGTTACAATTCTATTTTTCCCGCCACTTTCTAATTGAATTGGTAATTTCAATAGCGGTTCGATCAACCGCCATGCAAGATAACGAAAGATTGATTTCGGTCCTGTAATCGCCGGCCGCCATGGATGGACTTCAATACCCTCAAAGCCGACGGCACTAAGTAGCTGCGTTATGCTCGAAGCTGTAAAAGCCAATTCATGGGTAAAGTCACCATAGCGTACGCGCCCAAAATAGGGTGACTCGGCATTGGGCACCTGCAGGACTAGACGCCCACCTGGCTTCAGAGATGCGAAACACTTTTCGAGAAAATCAAAGACCGATTGTTTGTCCAGGTGCTCGATCAAATCACGAGCAAAAAGCAGTGATTGGCCATCATTTTTATCTAGGAACTCAAAAACATCACCTACCCTTACGCTTTCAATGCCAAGCAGATGTGCTAATTCAACCTGTTCGGTACTCCCATCGATCCCCACAGAATGTGAGTACCCGGATTGACCTAGCCACCATACTAGGCCACCCGACCCACAACCTAAATCAACAATGCACGCGGTTTTATCAAGTGGGAGATAACGACCGAAATGCTGTCGATAACCAAAGGACTGACGCGTGAGTTTGCTAATATCGGCCTGACCTTTGCGGTGATTAATATGTGTAGTGACATACTGACCGTATAACGATTTTTTGTAATCCATCGCAATTATTCAATCATTTCAATAAAACGAGCCGGCACACCACTGTATATTGAATTTTTGGGTATGTCACAATTCACGACACTCCCCAGCAGTACAACTGAGTTCTCACCAATCGAGCATGCCCTAATTATGGTCACATTCGAGGTCAACCAAACAGAATTTTTAATCAATATGTTCCGCCCGCTTTTGCTCAAAGCACCTGCTCGTAAATTACCTGCTCTGTTGATGTCATGACTTACTGTCAACAGATAAACATTGTGCCTAAAGAATGCAAAGTCTTTTACGATAAAAGTGCCAGATTGTACGCTTTAGCAAACCGTTGACAATCTTGGCTGTTTTGGTAAGCATTACTCTGCTAAGGTCTCCCAAAATCGTCGACGTAAGGGCAAAAAAAGGTGCTAACTTCTTGGCCAGCCACCTCCAAACGCTGATTGTAAATTTTAAAGCATGGACTTATTTGGCCAGTTATTAGATGCTGCCGCCATTCAAGCTTTAACTGACTTTAATATTTTCTTGATAACAGAGCTGAAATTTAGCTTGGGTTCTCCCAATATTGGCAGATTATTTTTTCGCACGCTGTAAGTTCATTCAGTGATAGCCTATGCAGAGTTGTGATTGCAAAACTTTCGATGTCATTGCATCTGCAATCCGGCCCCCCTAACCAATCAGTATCAGCACGGCAATGGCCGCCAAGGCGGAGATATCGCGCACGGCCTGGTGCGAGTGCCCTGGCCCACCGGGGATCACACCGCCCGGGGCATGCTATGGAACTTGTAGAACTCTACATCGGAGTAAATGGAGGTGTGTTGCATGAAGGAGACGCTTTTACCCTTGATGGTATTGAATGGAACATATTACAAAGTGCCGCTTACAGCAACGCCGACTTGATCACCCATGGTGGGCTCCTATATTCGTTAATCTGAAATGGCTAATGGGTAATGGTGGGCAAGGTCGCCTGACCTTGAGCCAAATAATGTTCGGCAAGCAACCAATCTTCGGGTTCGTTGATGTCGAAGCCCTCCAGACCTTCGCTGATGAAAGGGATGATGGCTTCGCCAGCGATGGTGTTTTGCTCTAGTGCAATACGCGACCAGGCGATTTCGAGGCTGGCGTCTTGGGCATAGATTTCGGGTAGTGCGGCATATTGGCTGCTGTGCCAAGGGGTGCCATTCAGGGTAAATGGCATAACCGGTAGAATACGGTTGCCACGCACCACCCACATCTTGCCCGGATGCTGTTTGCACTTTTCAATGGCACGCAGAGAATCAGCAGTCCGATTTTCATTGAACAGTCGCCAAGCTCGCTGAATAGTCGATGGTAGTCGGAAGGGGCTTGTAGGACGCAAAATACTGAAGACTTCATATTCACGCCCATGTGATTTGAGTTGCTGCAACATCGAGATAACCCAATCGATATCGGGAGATTTATCATCAGAGATTTGTCTTGAACGCAGAAATGGTACCTCGGCTCCATATTTAATTGCAATTTCAGCATATCTTTCTGAGTCCGTAGCACAAATAACAGAATCAAAAATGCCACTATCAATTGCTGCTCGAATTGAGTACGCAATTAACGGATGCCCATCCAAGATCTTTATATTTTTATCTGGAATTCTTTTTGAGCCGGATCTTGCAGGTATAAATGCAACCGAACGTAGAACACTCATCAAAATCACCTTGTCTTAATTTCCGACTCACAAGTAGTTGGCAATCCAGTTTTATCAGTTAGTCCGAATTCACTCTCAACTCTTACACGATCATTAAAATGAGGTGTAGAAACTTCAATACGGACAACGTCAGTAATAGCTTCTTCCTGATGGACACATCCCGCAGGAAAGTGAAACCAGTCTCCAGGGCCAACAGTTTTTTCCTTTAGGCACCCCTCAACTTCGTATCTAAGTATCATCTCCCCTGAAACAATATAGCTTGCTTCATCTTTATGCCGATGATATTGAAGTCCGCCTTTCTTACCTGCCTTAACAACCAACTTCTTCATTGTGTAATTGCCGGGCGAGAGGACTAATAATATTTCCTCACCCCAATCTCGAGGGCCAACAGACTCTGCTTGAGGAAACTGCGCTTCGGGTCTATTAATTTTCATGGTTGAATCCTAAAGATTTCATAGTGTGCATTAATTAATTTTTCTCGACATAAATATAAAAGTATTTATTTTTTACCTCGCCTTCGTAGGTATTAGTAGAGAATCTGTTTGGGAGACACAACATGTCTAATTCTGCCTCGGAACATACTAAGGCGTTCTGTAGGCTAGCTTTATTAGTCACGTCGGCGGCGATAAAACGGTAGTTACCAAGATTCGCACCCACCAATGCGCGCTTCTACCTATTGTGTCAATATCAGATCTATGATCCTTCGCTCCACGCGCCAAAAAGCTTTTGGCGTATTCCGCACTTAATTGCTTGGAAGCATCGCCGACAAACATGCTCTCCTGGCGAACATCAACAAATGAATCAGTCATGACCTAATTTCCATTTGTGTCAGCATTTCTTGCGTTGTAAACAAGATCACAAATCTCTCTAACCGCGCCTATCCCGCCCGGCCTTTGCGTGCGATACAGAACATAGGGATAAATTTCCGGGTAAGCATCCGCCACGGCAACCGGCAAGCCAACGGACTTGAACGCGGGGATATCATTAATATCATTGCCAACAAACATGGTTTGTTGGGGCGGTATATCCAATTCAGAGCAGGTTACAAGGATTGCGGCCGCCTTGTCTTCGATACCTTGCTTGCAGGCGAGCTTCAGCTTTTGTGCACGTGCAGAAACAACGGGGTTGGATTCCGTCGAAAGGATGAGTGCCTGAACACCAACGCTGCGTAAGCGAGATAGACCCAGGCCATCGCTTCGCCAGCAGCGCACAGACTCAACGCCATCTTGCGTTACATAGACGGTGTTATCCGTAAATACACCATCAAAATCGAATGCGATAAGGCGAACAGAGGAGAGCAGGTCAATCGTTAGCATGTTGGTCGCTTTGTGGATAAACCAGCAAGATCGGTATAGTGAATTGCTTCCCCTTTAGCAATATCACGCTTCGCGATGCTGCCAATCACTTGGTTTGACTCTCGCACAGGGATGTATTGCGTGTTGAAAATTCGTCCTGACAAATGATCAAGGGTTATCTCTTCGCCAGCCTTGATATCGGCATAAGCGATAAGCGATTTGCCGAGTTTCTTAAATACCTTTTCGTTGCCCAGGTCATCCGCAGGTTTGGGAGGGAGCATGTGACGAACGCGTTTGATATCACGAACGAATTTCCTGAATCCCTCCGGTTCAAGCGCAAAGCTATGATCTGTTCCTTTCGATGCGCGGTTCAACGTAACATGTTTTTCGAAAACTCGCGCCCCTTTCAAATAAGCAACTGGGCCAGAAAGAATTCCATTGAAATGGTCTGAGGATCCAATCGTGCATTGAGGGAATTCCCTGGTCAGCACTTCAATGTTATCCAAGCCTAATCTGCTGTATTCGCAAGGATATTCAGAAACACAGTGCAGAATAGCCACTTCATCGTGATGGCTGAGCAGCAGCTCGACACTGGATCGAATCTGGTCAATCTTGCCACCGCCCACGCTCATGACAACAGGCTTGCCAAGTGAAGCAATGCGGTGAATTAAAGGAAGATTGCCCAGATCAAACGAGGCAACTTTTAGTATGTCTACATCGATTGACTTCAGCAATTCCAGGCTGGGTTCGTCGAAGGGTGTCGACATGAACTTGACGCCATGCTTGATGCAATCTTCCTTTAGGATAGGCAACCATTCTGGCTTGAGTTCCAATTTTTCCCGGTGTTCGCCGTATGTGTCTGCGAATGCGTTCTCACTCGCATAAGGTGTCTCGTAGGCATCTTGCGAAAAGAGATATTTATTGTTTCGTGTCTGAAATTTGACTGCATCGGCACCTTCGAAAGCAAAGATTCGAATGTATTCACGTGCAAGGTCGAGGTCGCCATTGTGATTTTGGCCAACCTCTGCAATCACAAAAGGTTCTTCGCCGATTTCTTCTTTCCTAAACATGATGAATTCCAGATTTGTTAATTGATTGACAAGTTTTCACGAAACATCTTTTTGGGGACTTCTGCCCCTACAACTGAGGGTTCCCAATCAAGGAGTAGTTTTGCTTTGGTTGGATTGCCCACGCTTTCCGACGGATCTGAGGGTCTTAGGAATGCTTGATCAAGGATTACATGGTTACGCCAGTTCAGGCCAGCCTCTTCAAATACTGCTTGTACAAACTGCTGGAGACTTTGGGTGATACCCGTTGCGATCACGAAATCTTCTGGCGATTCTCGGCTGAGCATACGCCACATCGAGTCTACATATTCCGGTGCCCAACCCCAGTCTCGACGTATTTCAATGTTACCTAGTTTGAGTTTTTCATCACTTCCTGCCGCAATCCGTTGGACGGCCGAAACAATTTTTTTCGTTACAAAACGTTCTGGGCGCAAAGGCGATTCGTGGTTAAACAATATCCCAGTGCACGCAAAGAGATCGTAAGACTTGCGATAAACAGAGACATGCCAGGTGGCCGCTGCTTTAGCGACCGCGTAGGGACTTTGTGGACTGAATACCGATGACTCACTCGCTGCCAATTCGCCTGTATCACCAAAGCATTCACTGGAGCCCGCACTATAAAAGCGAATTGATTTATCAATAATGCGGATGGCTTCAAGTTGATTAAGAGTGCCAGTGGCTATGCTCGACATTGTTTCGAGCGGTTGTCCAAAGGAAAGGCCAACGGAGGATTGCCCGGCGAGATTGTAGACTTCATGCGGCCTTACCTCTGAAAACACTTGCAGGACGCTACGAAAGTCCTCCGGTGACATTGACAGAGTTTTAACCTTGTCAACGATGCTTAATGCATTTAAAACACCGAATTTACTGACTTGTGCATCACGCGACGTTCCCCACACTTCGTAACCTTTTGATAGCAGCAATTGGGCCAGGTAAGCGCCATCCTGGCCTGAAATGCCGCATATAAGAGCACGACGGGGCATGCTCAGCATTACTCGTGGTAATCCATCGACTTGTAGCCATTGCGCTTGATCAGTTCGTCACGCTCAGCTGACTTCAAATCTTCGCGAACCATCTCGGCAACCAGTTCTTGGAAGGTAATCTTGGGTGTCCAACTCAGCTTCTCCTTCGCCTTCGCTGGATCACCTAGCAAGGTCTCAACTTCGGTCGGGCGGAAGTAACGGGGATCAACGGCAACGACACATTTGCCGTGGGTGTCATAGCCCTTTTCAGCCACGCCGTCTCCCTCCCAGCGAATCTGCATGCCGAGTTCCTTTGCGGCAGCGTTGATGAAATCACGCACGCTGTACTGGACGCCTGTGGCAATGACGAAATCTTCTGGCTTATCTTGTTGCAGCATCAGCCATTGCATTTCCACATAATCTTTGGCGTGACCCCAGTCACGCTTGGCGTTCAAATTGCCAAGATAGACACACTCCTGCAGACCGAGTTTGATACGGGCCAGCGCACGAGTGATCTTGCGAGTCACGAACGTTTCGCCTCGAAGAGGGCTTTCGTGATTAAACAGAATGCCGTTGCAGGCATAGATGCCATAGGCTTCGCGATAATTCACCGTAATCCAGTAGGCATAGAGCTTGGCAACGGCATACGGACTGCGGGGGTAAAACGGGGTGGTTTCTTTTTGCGGAATTTCTTGGACAAGACCATAAAGTTCTGATGTGCTCGCTTGGTAAAACTTGGTCTTCTTTTCCAGACCCAGAAGGCGAATGGCCTCAAGGATGCGCAGTGCGCCGAGTGCATCGGAGTTTGCGGTGTATTCAGGCTCTTCGAAGCTCACCGCGACGTGACTTTGCGCGGCAAGGTTATAGATTTCATCAGGCTGCACCTGCTGAATTATGCGCACAAGGCTGGATGTATCGGTCAAATCCCCGTAGTGCAAGAACATCCGAGTGCCAGGCAGGTGGGGATCCTGATAAAGGTGGTCGATACGATCCGTGTTGAACAACGAGGCACGCCGGCGAATGCCGTGTACTTCATAACCTTTTTCTAGAAGTAACTCTGCGAGATAGGCGCCGTCTTGGCCGGTAATGCCGGTGATGATTGCTTTCTTCATTTGGATCGTCCGTAGTTGTCTTCAAATCTGATAATGTCATCCTCCCCCAAATAACTGCCCGACTGGACTTCGATGATTTCGAGAGGGATCATGCCGGGGTTGGCCAGGCGATGCACCACCCCGAGTGGGATATAGGTGGTTTGGTTTTCAGTGAGGAGTATGGTCTTGTCCCTGTTGGTGATCTCGGCTGTGCCCTTGACCACCACCCAGTGCTCCGCCCGGTGGTTATGCTTTTGCAAGCTTAGGCTAGCCTTGGGCTTGACCTGGATGCGCTTAACTTTGAAACGCTGGCCATCATCGATGCTGTCGTACTAACCCCACGGACGGTGAACTTTGCGGTGCAGTGTGCGTTCTTCCCGCTGGGTTTGCTCTAGTTGCGTAACGATGTGCTTAACGTCCTGACTGCGGGATTTATCGGCAACAAGCACGGCATCCGGCGTTTCGACGACGATGAGATCTTCGACCCCAACCAAGCTGACTAGCCTGCTACTGGCATGGACCAAGGTATTGCGGCTGTCAGTGGTCAGCACATCACCGAGATGGGCGTTGCCATTTTCATTTTTGGGTAGCACCTGCCAGACTGCATCCCAAGCGCCCAGATCGCTCCATCCCGCATTGAGGGGCACCATCTTGATCGGGAAGTCGCTGCCCCGGCATTTCTCCATGACGGCGTAGTCCACAGATTCGCTGGGAATTTCCCGAAACAGTTCCTTTGCTGGCCGGAAAAACAAGGCGTCCTGTGTTTTAGCTTGCCAGGCGGCCTCGGTAGCTTTGGCAATATCAGGGCGGAAGGTATTGAGTGCATGGAGCCACACCGACGCCTTTAGAACGAACATACCGGCGTTCCAGTAGTACTTGCCAGCATCCAGGTAAGTTTGGGCGGTAGTTGCGTTTGGTTTTTCAATAAAGCTGTCGACAACGAGCGCCGAGAGCTGATCTTGATTCGATGCCTCGGTGTCTTGAACCTTGATATATCCATATCCGATTGCCGGATGGTCAGGCGTGATGCCCAGAATGACGATGCTGCCGGCTGCTGCCTCGCGAATGGCGAGTTGCATGGCATGAGTGAAGGCCGGTTGATCGGCAATGGTCTGGTCGGAAGGTGTTACAACCAGAACCGGATCATTGCCGTCTTGCAATGCTGCCAGCGCTGCAAGGGCCACCGCCGCAGCGGTATTACGGCCTATGGGCTCCAGCAGTGCAGCACCGAGCTCAATGCCTGCCTCACGAAGCTGCTCGGAAGCAAGAAAGCGATGCTCCTCGTTACTGACGATGAGGGGCTTGTTAATGTGCAGGTCGTCCGCCCCCAGGGCCGCCAAGCGTTTCGCGGCCAGCTGAAACAGACTCTCGTCCCCGGTAAGACAGAGAAACTGCTTGGGAAAGCCTGAGCGGGACAGCGGCCACAGGCGCGTACCGGAACCGCCGCAGAGAATAACTGGTTGGACAGCCGTTAATGTCATGTATTTCTTCCTTCGGAATTCAGATCAGGGGCATCGAATGCTTCTGGAAGTTGTTGTCGCAGGCTTTCGAGTTCTGCCTTCAAGGCTTCGTATTCCTGAGTTTTTCGCTTCACATAGTCCTGGGTCAGATCCATGCGCTCGCGGATGCCGGAGGGAGTGAGGATGTAGACGGCCTTGGTCAGCTTGTTCTTGGCTTTGAGAAACCGGCCCACCTTGAGAAACCCCTTCTCCATCAAGGCATGGAGGAGGTAATTGGTTTTACCCAAACTCAAACCGATCGCCTCTGCAATTTGACGCTGGGTGAACTCCGGGTTGTTTTCCAGCACTTTCAGCACTCGGAAATGTGCTTCCTGTTCGGGGGTCATGTCACCTGTGTATATTATATCGTTTTGGCATGCTACCGCCATGCCGTATAGCCATCAGCATAGGCGTAAATAAATATATATGCTTCTTAAACGCTCACAAAGCCCGATAAGTTCAAGAATGAACAATGTTACCTTGATTTATGCCCAACGGCCCAAATTAATATCAAAAATTGCTCGCAAAAATAGAAACGTAGTTGGTGGCGGGATAATCGACGCGAGGACCGGTCTGCGCGTGAAGTTGGCCTTGCGGACATCGACGGTGTTGAGCAGTTGCGTGGTGACGTAAGTGCCCTACATAACCGCCGACTAACACTCCCGGGCGATCTAGATCAAGGTGCGCCAGTCCACTGGGCTATAGAGGCTCATGAGATGGAATCTGGCGGTGCGCCCGGCGTTCTCCGCTCGCAGGCATGCCGTTGGCAGTTTTCCAGCATCCAGGTCTTGTGATGCTGGACGGTAGGCTTGCCGCAGCACATCACAGATCTCCGCAAACTCAAGTCCGCAATCAAACATCCGCCAGAACTTTCACCGGCTTCACCATCAAGAATTCAATAGGCGAACACCAATGATGCCTCACCATCCTGGCGTAAATAGCAACGTAACCTAGCCCAAGAGCTGTAAATGCAAGAATGGACAGGCCCACTGAGTAGTAGCTCAGGCTCCCAATTAGAACAGCGGTCGACGTCATCCCCCCCACCAACAGCCCAGTTATCGAGTTACGCCAACCCGTCGAGAGAGACGGAAACCACCGCCTCACGTACCTCTGCTTCACCAGGCTATGGAAGTGCAGCCTGTCCGGGTGCCCGGGGTGGGCCCTCTTGATCTTGCGACGGTAGATGCTGAATACCACCTCAATCACCGGGTGCACAGACACCAAGAGAACCGCAAAAGCCGAGACCGATTCGTTGCGGTCCAGCAGCATCACGGCCACCCACGCGAGAGCAAACCCCACGAAGTAGGATCCCCCGTCGCCCAGGAAGATCTTGCCAAGCGGCCAGTTGACCCAGAAGAAGCCCCACACGCAAGCGGCCAACACAACGGCAGCACTGGCCAGTGTGGTGTCACCCACCTGCCAGGCGATCAGGGCGTAGCCCACAAAGGCCAGACTGGCC
>JACCDX010936954.1_pt1 | contig 22455 bp, 19 predicted proteins | sample 7449681 | NCBI WGS metagenome assembly JACCDX01 (sample SAMN15323450, study PRJNA562643) | freshwater metagenome | isolation source: river surface water | place: USA:Blue River Watershed | collected 2017-08-18
CCTGACCAAAACAGGAAGGCATTTTTGCAAGCAGTCGCTGTATAAGGTGCTGCAAAACCGCGTGTACCTGGGCATGCTCTCGCACAAGGGCAAGTACTACCCCGGTGCCCACAAGCCCCTGATCGATCAGGTCCAGTGGGACAAGGTGCAGAAGATGCTTGCACGCAAACCCGAAGAGAAGACCCAGGCCACCTGGTCCTTGAAGGCCCGGACCCAGTTTCTGTTGCGCGGCTTGATCTACACCCCTGCAGGCGATCTGTACCTTCCGATGGCCTGTCAGAAGAAGTCTGGCAAGGTCTACCGCTATTACGTGCACAACAAAAAAATGCACGAAGGTGCCAGCCAGAGCACCGTCGCCAACCAGCCCGCCGAGCTGGTGGAACAGGAGGTCACCCGGCAGGTACTCGATTTCCTGTGCTCGGGCACGATGCTCAACCAATACTGGCACCAGATCCAGCAGCTCAATCCCGGCATCCCCGAAGCCCAAGCTGTGAATTTAGTGCTTCAGCGCACAGCGGAAATCTGGGACAGCTACTTCGATGAGCTCAAAAGCCACATCATCCGCAGCTTGGTCGAGCGAGTCACGCTGCACGATGACGACACGATCGAGGTCAGCTGGCGTACCACTGACTGGCTGGCTCTGCTGGAGGCGATGAAGCCCGGGACCATTGGCGCAGAGATGCTGGAGATGGAGATGCCCGCATGAGCGAGGTGACAATCAGCAAGGACGGTGAAGGCCTTAGGATCTCCACGCGCAAGCCCTTCAAGCTCAAACGCCGCCCTGGCATCAAAACCCTGGTCTTGGCCCAGGACGCGCCAGAAGGTCAACAGATGGGTGCAGTGTTAGCCAAGAGCACCCACGTGGCCTTGTTCCACGGGCTGGCCAGGGCCCATTACTGGCAGTGGCTGCTCGACACCGGAGAGGTTAAGAGCGGCTCGGAAATCGCCCTATTGGAGGGACTCGATCCGAGCACGGTCAATGAGCTGCTACGACTGACGCTGCTGGACCCTGCCCTGGCGATGGACATCCTTGGAGGAAAGCCTCCTCATGAAGCCAACATGATGTGGTTCACCAGGAATGCCTTACCGGACCTATGGCATGAGCAATTCATGCCACAGCAAGCCGCCTGAAGGGATTCAGACTGACTCTGTGCGGCTTTCGGCCCATCTTGCGCGCAGCAGCAATGCCCAGGAGCTGGCTCGCTCGAGGCTTGGTCTTACCCGTTTCCCAGTGGTACCGGTTTGCAGCGGGTTGCGGACCTTGGGCAATTACATCTAGCCACCCGTACCCGACCCTTTGAAGACAGTAGGGATGAAGTGAAGCGGTCATTCGGGAATTAGCCCTTCGGTTAATAGAAGTCATTGGGCTTAGGAAAAAGGCAGTGAAGTCCAGCTGGATGAAGCTGATTCATGTTTTGCGATTCTTCCCCCACTAAGAGACGTGTGCAAATGAGATCTGCGCCGTACCGTCATCTGCACCAGAGACTGTGACAACTGGCCAAGGATGAGCGATAGCGTCTCGGCATCTCAAATTTGGCGGAACAGCAGCACACTGGGCAACGTCTAAGTGGAATAGGGTCGAATGGGCAAGCCCATATCTGCTTCATGGCGACGGAAAAGCTTGCAGTGAGCCAGCCCAGCTTATTGAAGTCCAAAATGCTCAAGAAGGGTTGCCTTCAACGTGTTAGCGTTGAGCTGTTCGTGCGCGCCTTCACCTCCATATTGAGTAATTGCCTTGGCGCATTCTTCGACAAGGACTCGCGTGAATGTGTCGAGATTAATCTCGCTCCAGGTTTCGCTATGGCCCGAGCAATGATCGCTGGTTTGTCTGATCTCCGTGGCTTGGACTGCCAAGGCTTTAATTCTCTGATTCGTGGTCTCAGTTGTTTGCATTTACGCCTCCTTGATTTTGAGAACTAGATTGTTCGTGCACTTTGAATGAAAAAAAGAGAATTAGTCCGGCTCCGACGCATATGGCGACATCGGCAATGTTGAACGCAGGCCAGTGCATTCCACGCAAATGAAAATCTAGATAGTCGACGACCTGCCCGCGTGCGACACGGTCAAAGCCATTCCCAATGGCGCCACCTAAGATCAGGCTATAAGCCAGAGCCTCTAGTCGGTGCACCGGCTTGGTCAGCATCCAGACCAACCATATTGAAGCCCCCAGCGCGATCGCAAGGAAGAACCAGCGCTGCCAACCTCCGGCGCCTGCCAGAAAGCTAAAAGCCGCGCCCGGGTTCAGAACATGGACCAGATTAAAAAACGGTGTCACCTCAAGTGACCAGCCCAGCGGCGTAGTTAGATCGATGAGACTCTTAGTGGCTTGGTCGATTGCAAGCACGACAAGCGCCACGGAATACCAATAGGATTTGCGATCCGTATACGTCATTACTGCCTTTCTAGTTCGAAGACGTAGGTGCCTGGCGCCGCATTTGGCGGCGGCCGCAGCTGCTTGAAGGCACACACGGCTGACGTCACCATGCAGAGCCATGGAATTATTCGTTCAAAGGATTTTCCAGCCACAGCGTAAGAGATTCGATGCCTTGGACTATGTGTTTCGGATACCAGCCACGTTGCGATTCATCCAGTGTCGGACCACGTAACGGAAGAGCCAGCGCTTCATTCCGGAAAGATTGATGCCTCGCTCGGCATAGAAGTCGTCTGGCGCATCGTAAATACCGAGATCAGCGTTGATCCCGTCTTTCTGGATGTAAGTGTCCTTTCCCAGCCATTCAACGCGAGGATTCTGTAGATCGGGCGTGGCTGCACCGAAGCCGCAGAATGCACCGCGATGATCCGCAAAGCGCGTTTGCAGAGCGCCAAGGTAGGCACTGTCAAGAATGAAGCCTTCGAGGTTGACCCACTCCTCCCGGAACCAGACTTCCACCCAGCTGTGGATGATGTTGCGCGGTGCTAGCGAGTAAGCGATGCCGGTGATGGCCCCTTTCTGTAGTGCCTTGTCGATGGTGAAAGCGTGAAATCGACAAGGTATATCAAGTGTCCGTAGCAGCGCCATCAGCAGTGTGCCCTTGGTGTTGCATTGGCCGAAGCCATCGGCCAACACCTGCGAAGCAGGCAAGTCGTCCGCCTTGTTGTAGCCAAACGCGATCTCGTCTCTGACGAAGTTGTAGGCTGCACCAATCCGGTCGTAAACGCCGAGTTCTCGCCACCCCCGGCTGACGACCAATGACTCGACGGCTGGATGTCTGAAATCAAGAAGCGGAGTTGGCTTGACAAGCCGGGTGTGATCGACGGATTCAGCGTCTTTCATGACATTACTCGGATGCTTTATGCCTGAGCAAGCGCAACCCGTTGAAAACCACCAGCAGGGTCGCCCCCACGTCCGCGAACACCGCCATCCAAAGTGTGGCCATCCCCATCAAAGCAAGAGCCATAAACACGGCCTTGATCCCGAGCGCGACCACGATGTTCTGTTTCAGGATCGCACCGGTCTTGCGGCTGAGGCGGATGAACTCCGGAATTTTGCGCAGGTCGTCATCCATCAAGGCAACATCGGCTGTTTCAATCGCGGTGTCGGTGCCAGCCGCACCCATGGCAAAACCAATGCTGGACTTGGCCAATGCGGGCGCGTCGTTGATACCATCACCAACCATGCCAACTGTGCCGTGCTCGGACAGCTCAGCATCTATAGCCGCGAGTTTGTCCTCCGGCAACAGGCTGCCACGAGCATCGTCAATGCCAACATTCTTGGCAATCACGTTCGCGGTTTGTTGGTTGTCGCCGGTAAGCATCACGGTGCGTACCCCCATGTCATGCAACTCGCCGATGGCCTGCCTGCTGGTCTCACGCACTGTGTCCGCCACTCCGATCACAGCCAGAACCGCCGACGGACTGGCGATGGTGATCGCGGTCTTGCCTTCGGACTCAAGCTTATTCAGCGCAGCCACGGCTGTCTCGTCACGTATCCCAAGTTCCTGCATCAACCTTGGGTTACCCAGGTAATACCACTGATCGGCGATGCGGCCTTTGACGCCACGACCTGCGATCGCCTCAAAGTCAACGACCTCGCTCAGGTCGTGGCCGAGCTTCACTTTCCAGTGAGCGACCACAGCACCGGAGACCGGATGATCAGAGCGGGTCGCCAAGCTCGCAGCCAGTTGCAATGCATCACGCTCTTGCTTGCCGAGGCTCACCACGTCGGTCACAACGGGCTTACCTTGGGTGATTGTTCCAGTCTTGTCCAAAGCAAGCGCCTTGAGTTGTCGGCCCTGTTCAAGATAAGCACCTCCCTTGATCAGGATGCCCCGACGTGCGGCTGCGGCCAAGCCGCTGACCACGGTCACCGGCGTGGAGATGACCAAGGCGCAGGGACAGGCAATCACCAGCAACACCAGAGCCTTGTAAATCCAATCCAGCCATGCCGCACCAAACAACAGCGGTGGCACCAGCATGACGGCCAACGCTACGACAAAGACGGCTGGCGTATAAAAGCGGGCGAACTGGTCGACGAAGCGCTGTGTCGGCGCGCGGCTGCCTTGTGCTTCCTCAACGGCCTTGATGATGCGGGCCAATGTCGAATGCGTGGCCTCCGCCGTGACCTTGTAAACAAATGAGCCGGTTTCGTTGATGGTCCCGGCAAAAAGCGTGTCGCCGACGGTTTTCGCCACAGGAATGCTTTCGCCAGTGATTGGTGCTTGGTTGACGGAAGACTGACCGCTTTCCAGCACGCCGTCCAGGGGGATACGCTCCCCGGGTCGAATCCGCACGCGCTCCCCAAGCGCCACTGTCTTGGCTGGGACTTCCTGCCAGCTGCCATCCGGCTGCTGAACCGTCGCCTTCTCCGGCGCCATCGCGAGCAATCCGCGAATCGCGTTGCGCGCGCGGTCGAGGGACAGCACTTCGATGACCTCGGCCAATGCGAACAGAAACATCACCATGGCAGCCTCGGGCCATTGCCCGATAAGGATAGCTCCCGTCACGGCGATGGACATGAGCGCATTCATGTTCAGGATGCCGCTCTTGAGGGCGATCCAGCCCTTCTTGTAAGTGGGCCAGCCACCTGTGGCGATTGACAGCAGAACCAGGACGATAACCGGCCAGGCGTGGTCCTGGCCAGTGCTGAAAACGATAGCTTCGGCCACCAACGCACTGACACCCGCCACCGCCATCAAAGCCCACTGACGCCTGCTCACCGAAGGCTTGGGTGCCTCCTCGATCTGCAGCGCATGGTTCGTTTCGGGCACAGCCTTCATGCCAATCGAATGAAGTGCCGCCTCCACTTCTGACGCGGGCAGGGAATGGTCCACCGTCAGCTTGCGCTGCATCAGATTGAATTCGAGACCCTGCACACCTGCCATGTGCTGCAGTTTTTCGCGGATCAACCCTTCCTCGGTCGGGCAGTCCATGTTTTCAATGCGGTAGACGCTTTGCTGCGTGCCTCCCGGTTCAAGCGTCGCCGACTCCGATGGTGGCAGGCCGATGTCCTTGAGTGCTTGCACGATGGACTCGGAGGAAGGTAGTGTGTGGTTCACGTTCAGCTTGCGCTGCATCAGGTTGAAGTCCAGCGCGGCGACGCCCGGCAAGTTGCCCAGCCGCTTGCGAATTAGGGCTTCCTCCGTGGGGCAGTCCATCTTTTCGATACGGAAGGTGTCCGTGCGGGCGGAAGCAGCAATGCCTGGCATCCTCTGGGCGACAGGCTCAGAGACTGTTTCAGGCTTGCCATCGGAGGGAGGCATGCCCAGTTCAGTGAGGACTTGTACGATCAGGCTCGTGTCTGCCAGCCGGTGCGATACCGTGAGGCTACGTTGCGGCAACTCGAACTCCAGGCTCTCCACGCCTGCGATGCCTCCAAGTCGTTCGCGTACCTGTCGCTCCTCATTCACGCAATCCATCTTCGGGACGTGAAACTGTGAACGGGTCACATGCTGGTCGGTCGGAGGCAAACCCAATTCGATCAGTGCCGTCGTCACCGGCCCTAGGTCATGCAACCGATGCGAAACTGTGAGCTTGTGCTGCGCCAGGTCGAACGCCAGGGACTCGACACCGGCGATCTGCCCCAGGCGCTGGCGAATCTGACGCTCCTCGCCCGGGCAGTCCATCTCCTCAATGTGAAAGACCGTGTTCGTGATTGGCCGGGCACTACCAACCAGTGGTTCCCTGGATAGAGATTCGCACGCATCGGTGCCGCACGAGGCATTTTTTGGGGTCATTGCTTTTTCTCCGCTTTACTAATTCATTTTAAGTATGCACCCTGAAGCCGCTACAAGGTCAAGCAATATTTTGCTATTTAGCATCGCAGGCGCTCGTGCACCTGAATGGCAGACTCGGCTTTTGTTGATCACTTAACAGGAATCTTCGGGCAGTGCTCACTTTTGAGTATTCGCAGGTAAGCGCCTAGCTACAAGAGTAAGATGAAAATGTGGGCGATATGGCCCACGCACGGTCGGGTCCACGCACAGTCAAGCCCTCAGGTACGTGCTGCGCATTCGCAACGACGCGATGGACAGACTCTCAAAGGAGATACTGGTCATGAAACTATCAATCCTTACAGCCGCAATGGTTGCTGTCGCCTTGACAAGCCCGCTTGCTCTGGCCCAGTTGCCAAAGGCCGCAGACAAGCCCGCGAAGACTCAACCAGCAGTACCGAGCCCTGCTGAGTTCGACAAGCAGGTTGCGCAATGGCGCGAGCATATGGCGCAGATGCAGGCGCAGATGAACAAGATCCAGCAAACGCAGGACCCACAAGAGCGTCAGCGGCTGCTACAGGACCATTGGACCGCCATGCAGGCTGCGATGGGCACCATGCACGATATGTGGGGACCTGCGGGCGCTGGCTGCTGCACAGGTGGGATGGGCATGGGTCCGGGCATGATGATGGGCCCGATGATGGGTTGGGGGCACATGCGGGGCTACTATTCTGGGATGACGCAGGAGCAGATTCGTCAGCGGCAATATATGATGGACCAGTACATGCCGATGCAACAGATGATGATGGACCACATGATGTGGCATCAGCGCTTGCTTAACCAGCCATCTGCGCCCGCAACCAAATAGAAACATCGCTCGACGCGATACCATGAGCCAAGGTATCAGCACCACCCAAACTTAATTGGTCATGGTAGCAACTATCCCGTTGAGGCTGACGCATTTTCAGCCTGCGGTGAAAGCATTTGAAACAAATTTGCCTCACCGAAACCTCAATGGGTCGGATATACGGACAGTCGAATCGCTACCACCCTTGACGCGCGCATGACACACATCGTCACAGAAGCCTGCATCAACTGTAAATATACAGCTTGTGTCGGTGTGTGCCCGGTAGATGCGTTTCGCGAAGGTGCAAACTTCCTAGCCATCGACCCGGAAGACTGCATCGACTGCGCCCTGTGCGTTGCGGAATGTCCCGTGGAGGCCATCTGCTCCGAAGCGAATCTTCCGGCAGAGCAGCTTGAGTTTTTGAGCTTGAACGCGGAAATGTCGAATACTTGGCCAGCCATCACGCACCAAAAGCTCGAGCTGCCACAGGCCGCTTATTGGGCGACCGTGAAGCACAAGCGTCAACTACTGCAAAAATAAGGTCTACGCCAGATGCGCTAGGCCAACTGCGAGATTATTTTGCGAAAGCGCGCCAGCGAAAGTAAAAACAGCACCAAACCAATCGCCAACAGGGCGGCAAATGAGGTCCACACCACATCGAATCCTGCGCCTCGATAGAGGATGGCTTGGCTTAACTCCGTGTAGTGCGTTGTCGGCGCGAGCGCCATGAGCTGTTGAATCCACAAAGGCATGCTCTCTCGCGGTGTGATTCCGCCGGAGAGCAACTGCAGCGGCATCAGTGTAAGAATCATTAGCAGTCCGAACTGCGGCATGCTGCGAGCCACAGTTGCCATAAAAATTCCCATGGAAGTTGTTGCAAACAGGTGCAACGTAGTTCCAACAAAGAAAAGTGCCAGTGAGCCTTCAATCGGAACGTGCAGCAAGCCTTGAATCACTATCCCCAAAGAAAGCACGGACGCCAGAAGTACCACCAAGGCCATGGACCAAACCTTGGCCAACATGATCTCAGTTGGCGTCACAGGCATTACCAGCAAGTGCTCCACCGTACCGTGTTCGCGCTCGCGGATCAATGCTGCTCCGGTCAGGATAATCGACAGCATGGTGATGTGGTTAATGATCTCCATCAACGAACTGAACCAGGTCGGATTCAAGCCTGGATTGAAACGCACACGAGGTGCCAGCTCCACAGGAAGCGATGTCGTGCCTCGGTAGCGTTGTACAAATTCACTGACCTCGCCCGCGATGATCTGCTGGATGGCACCGTTGCCGGAAAAGGCCTGACTCATGCGCGTGGCGTCAATATTGAGCTGCAAATCGGGCGCTTTGCCAGCCAGCACATCGTGTTGAAAATTGGGCGGAATGACGAGCACAAAAGTGTACAAGCCAGCATTCATTCCCGGGTCGACGTCGGCGAGGCCAATGCGCACCGGCTGGATGAACTGAGGTGGGTAAAAGGCTGAAATGATGCGCATTGACAGGGCCGAGTCGTCCTCGTCCACGATGGCGATGGGTGACCGGTGCAGTGTCTCCGGCATGATGATGGCTGCCGTGTAGACCCCGACGGTAAAGAGGTACACGATGAGAAACAGCATCATCGGGTCGCGCCACAAGCTCAAGAGCTCCTTGATGCCGAGACGATAGATGTTCGCCAGATGTCGCATGATCAAGCTTCCTGCTTTTTTAGGAGCACGATAGCCAGACCGATGATGACCGGTACCGCCGCCATTAGAGGCCAAAACTGGGCCTGAAGGTCGGAGAAACCGAGCGCCTTGCTGAAGACGCCACGGCTGATAGTAAACATGTGGCTGGCCGGGTAGATATCGCCAATAACGCGGCCAACACCCTCCAGTGAAGACACCGGGTTGATCAGACCGGCGAACTGGTTTGCCGGAAGAATCGTCCCGACCATCGTGAAAAATATGGAGGCGATCTGGCTTCGCGTTACTGTGGAGGCCAGCAAGCCCATGCCGGTCGAGCACACAACAAATATTAGTGCTGCAAGCGTCAGGGTGAAAAAGCTGCCGGTTATGGGCACACCGAACACGGTAACTGCCGCGAGACACATTAAGGCGTAATTGAGCATGGCCAACAACACATAGGGCAACTGCTTGCCAAGCAGGAATTCGGTGCGCGTGGTCGGCGTTACATAGAAGTTAATGATGGAACCCAGTTCTTTCTCGCGCACCACAGCCAACGCAGTCAGCATCGCGGGCAGCATCAGCAGTAGCATGGGAATGACGGCCGGGACCATGGCCGGCAAGCTTTTCACATCCGGGTTATAGCGGTAGCGAGTTTCAACGCCGATCAGACCGGTGGGCGCTCGCCCGGTTTGCGCAATTACCTGCTGCACAAACCAGTGCTGGTGCATGCCCTGTGCATAGCCCAACACGGTTTCGGCACGTTGCGGCATTGCACCGTCAATCCAGGCAGCAATCTGTACCTTGTTCCCGCGCTCGACATCGCGGGCAAAGCCTGGAGGAATCTCCAACGCGAGCGATATTTCTCCGCTGCGCATTCGTCGGTCCAGTTCGGCGTAATCGTTAATTGGTGGTCGTTCTGAGAAATAGCGCGATCCGGAAAGATTGAACGCATAGTCGCGGCTGAGTTGAGTCTGGTCACGGTCCAGAACGGAAAAACGCAGGTCCTCCACGTCCATGTTGATGCCATAGCCGACGACAAACATTAGTAGCAGGGAGCCCAAGAGTGCCATGGCGCTACGTACCGGATCGCGCCGCAACTCCAGCGCTTCGCGCCACTGGAAGGTGTTGATGCGCATCAGGCTGCGGCGCAAACTGTTGAGCCATCCGCTGTGAGCAGGCAGCTGCACCTCAACCGTAACAACTTGGGAAGTTGGATCAACCTGTGCCACCGGAGGTTCACCGCCAGCTTCCACCAGATAGCTTATAAAAGCCTCGTTCAACGTGGTGGCACCACGCTTGGCGATCAGCCGTGCCGGTGTATCGCTGTCGAGAACACGGCCAGCGTGCATCAACGAGATGCGATCGCAGCGCTCTGCCTCGTTCATGAAATGAGTCGAGATGAAGATGGTGACCTCATCTCGCCGTGCCAGCTCAATCATCAATTGCCAGAAGTTGTCACGAGCAATCGGGTCGACGCCCGAAGTCGGTTCGTCCAGGATCAGCAACTCGGGCTTGTGCACCATGGCCACGGCCAGCGACAGACGCTGACGGATACCCAGCGGAAGTTTGTCGGGTAGTTGGTCCAGATTCTCCCGAAGGGTGAAGCGCTCGACCATTTCGTCCACGCGCGCCGGAATGTCTGTCTCCGGAACATGGAACAGGCGGGCATGCAGCACTAGGTTCTGCCGCACCGTGAGTTCGGTGTAAAGCGAGAAGGATTGCGACATGTAGCCCACACGCCTGCGCGTCGCCATGTCGTGAGGGTTCACTGCCTGACTGAGCAGCCAGGCCTGGCCTTCACTGGCAGGCAGCAGACCAGTCAGCATTTTCATGGTGGTGGTCTTGCCGCAGCCGTTGGAACCGAGGAAACCGAAAATCTCACCGCGCTGGATACGAAAATTCACGTGGTCGACGGCGACGAAGTCGCCAAATCGCATGGTCAATTCGCGCGCCTCGATGGCTATCTCAGCCTCTTCGTTAAGCGCCAGCGGCTGGATCACCACCTCGCGATGTCCACGCCGCTTGTCCTCCGGCAGCACAGCGATGAAGGCCGCTTCCAGTGTGGCTTGACCCGTGCGCGCCAGCAATTCGGCTGCCGTGCCGGTTGCCAGTACCCGTCCGCCGTCCATGGCGACCAGCCAGTCGAAGCGCTGCGCCTCTTCCATGTAGGCGGTTGCGACCACAAGGCTCATTCCGGGACGCTTGGCGCGGATACTGGCAATCAGGTCCCAGAACTGTGCGCGGGCTAGCGGATCTACGCCGGTGGTTGGCTCGTCAAGAATCAGCAGATCCGGATCGTGGATGAGCGCACAGCACAGCCCAAGCTTTTGCTTCATGCCGCCGGACAACTTGCCGACCGGTCGGTTCAAAAATGGGTAGAGGCCAGTGCTGCGGGTGAGTTCATCGATGCGACGACGGCGCTCAGCGGCTTCGTGGCCGAACAGGCGGGCGAAGAATTGCAGATTTTCTTCGACCGACAAGGTGGGGTAGAGGTTCTTGCCTAATCCTTGGGGCATGTAGGCGATGTTCGGGCACACCTTTTGGCGATGCTGACGCTTTGCCATATCGCCACCCAGCACTTCGATACGACCCCGCTGAATCTCACGCGCACCGGCGATCAAGGCCAGCAGGCTGGATTTGCCCACGCCATCTGGACCGATCACGCCGACCATGCAAGCAGCGGGTAGGTCCAGCGTCACCTCTTCGAGTGCGATTGCCTTCTTGTAGTGCAGGCTCACCCCTGACAGCCGAGCGACCGGGGTCAACACTTGCGCCTGTGTCACTGCCCGACCTTCACGGCCATCTGTGCTGGCCACGGTGCATTGGCATCAAGCTTGAGCCAAGCAACGCCCGGCAAGCCCGTCTTGACCTGCTCCAGATGACGCAAAAGCAAGTCGCGGTCGATCTGAGCCCGCACGCGGAACATCAGCTTCTGCCGTTCACTCGCCGTCTCCACCGACTTCGGTGTGAACTGTGCGGAACTAGCCACGAATGAAACCTTGGCAGGAATCACATACTGCGGGGCGGCATCGAGCAGGATGCGCACCTCGCTGCCGAGCGCCACCCGGCCAGCCACGGTTTCGGGCAAAAAGAACGTCATGTAGACGTCAGACAGGTCGATCAGGTTGAGCACGCGCCCGCCTGGACCCACGACCTCCCCGGGGTGCGCAACCAGATACTGCACACGTCCGTCGCGCGGTGCCTTAAGAGCGCTGTCGGCCAGCTCTACATCGATTCGATCCAACGTGGCATCCAGCGCCCTGACATTAGCCTTTGAGCCGGACACCTGGGTGCGCGCAGCAGCAATACCAGCTTGGGCAGCTGAGGCTTGAGCGCGGGCAGCCGCCACGGCGGCTTGCAGGCTGCGCACGCGAGCGCGGTCTTCATCAAGCGTCTGGCCAGAGAAGAACCCATCCTTGGCCAGCTTCTCCGAGCGTGGTAAGCGACGTTGCGCGGCGTCAAGGTCACTTTCCCGTTGCGCCACTAAGGCCAATGCGGCTTGGTAGTCGCTCTGACGCAGGGCCACCTGCGCCTCGGCGCCGCTGACGGCTTCGTGGGCCTGCTGCAGCCGTGCCTGCGCTTCCGCGCGTTGCGCCTGCAGGCTCTCGATTTCCATGTGCGCCAACTGCTGGCCTGCCTTGACGAACTGGCCTTCACTGACCAAGATATCTTTAACTCTCCCGGCAAGCTTGGTAGCAACAGCGATTTCGGTTGCCTCAATGCGTCCATTGCCGCTGACGAAACCGTCTCCAAGGCCTTTGTCGCGCCATGGTCCCCACACCAGGACCGCAGTGGCAAGAGCCATCAGCGACACGGCGGCCAAGGCGATTTTTAGTTTTTTTGTCATTTTTCACCTTCATTGAGTCCGGAACCCGTCCATTGGATTTATGAAATCTACCCCAACCTTCACAAGCTGGTGCACTCCCTCACTCAAGGCGGGCGACGTTCCACAGCCACGCCCTAGGCCGCAGGAGCTGTCAACTCGACAGCATTATTCAGTTGAGTTCATAAGCACTTTCATACCAAGCAGATTAGACACCCTGTAGCCACTACAATGTCAAGCAGCTAATGTGACATCTCGAACCAAACTGCTGACGCTTCATTTGCAAGTATGACTTTTGAAGAGCTGACCAAAATCCCCCATAGTCAGGTCGAAACGATCCGGCAATGCGACTGCGAAGCATGACTGGCAAAAACGGCTCGCACAGAATTCGACCGATTACGCACATGAAATGTGCAACTCATTGAAGTAGCCGCGCCTCACGGAAAAATTGCATCGTCGCCTTTTAAATACCGCCGTAATCCTTGAAATAACGATTCAAATGAATCCTTCAAAAGCTAAGGTGAAATAAGCCATGAACTCAACCCACCACCGATTTTCAGAGCTCTTTCTTCAACTGGGATTGCCAGCCGACATCCACAGCATTACAGAATTCTTGGATAGCCACCGCCCGCTAGATCCCTCCATGAAATTGGAGGACGCACCTTACTGGACAACAGCGCAATCGACCCTCTTAAGGGAAGAACTTTTGAAAGATGCAGATTGGGCCGAAATTGTTGACCAATTGAATACAGCCCTGCGTTCTACTTAAGTTAAATGATGCCGGGCGCGCGAATGGATTTCGACATTTCCCAAGAAGCAAATTTTGCCGATCCTCTCTTTTCAAGTTGCTGAAAATTCCTCCTGCCCGGGGCGACTTTGGAGTGGTTCCACTGAACGCAAGCAGAGCGAGATTTTTTGCGTTGGCGAGGTACAGCTCTCGATCTTCACCTTGCCACGCGAATTGATAACCCTGCAGGCAATGCATCGTCAAGTGCCTACAGCAGATAGCCAGAGGTAGGCTACAGACACCCAAGGGACACGTATGAAAATCGGAGAACTGGCCAAAGCCACACACTGTCAGGTAGAAACAATCCGATATTACGAACGCGAAGGATTGCTGCCTGAAACGGTTCGCACAGAAGGCAACTACCGCGTGTACGGTGATGAGCATGTTGACCGACTGTCCTTCATACGGAACTGCCGTGGGTTAGACATGACGCTGGACGAAATCCGAGTATTACTGCGCTTCAAGGACTCACCTCTAGAGAACTGCGCAGATGTCAATGACTTACTCGACGAACACATCGGCCATGTTGCCTGCCGCATCAAAGAGCTAAAAGTGCTGGAGCGACAGCTCAAGTCCTTGCGGGAAAACTGCCGGGAATCTCAACTGACCAGCCAATGTGGCATCTTGAGTGAGTTGTCTACTGCATCGCGCCAGGATCACGAGTCAACCACCCGCTTGGGCCATGTTCATGGGGCACACAGTCGCAGCGGAAATCATTGAGATCAATCAGCTCCAGCTATTCAAGTCTGTTGATTTTTTTTAAGAGGATAGGGTAATGTAAAGAAGGTGGCCAAGAAGGTCCGTCTTGGCCTTTACGTCATTTCAGAACAAATAGCGCCGTTGCCAGCTTGCCCGCAAGACTCACCTGTGCGACAACCTTCGTGCCGGGCGTAACCTTGAAACTGCCCTGGGCTTCCAACTTGTCACTCGACGACTTCAGTTCAACCTCGTGCTTATAACTGCCTGACAGCAAAGTGACTTTGGCAGTTGCCTTGCTGACATCAAATGGATTCCCGTGATCGCGTAAATACAGCTGCAACACATCTGGTTTGGCCACGAGCTCGTAATCCACATTTTTGATTTCCGTGACTAAACCTCCATGTAAAGTCTTGTCTTCATGACCATGGTCATGTTGGTCTGCTGCGAATACGATGCTCGATGCCATTAACATTTAAGCGAAGGTGGTCGAAGTTAATTTCATGAGTTTTCCTCTCAAAAGTACAGGTTGAGAATCAGGCCAAAGGACTGGATCATGAATTCTGCGAATCGGCCACAACCTGCGGATGCATCGGCTCGGCAGTGACATCCTCCATTGTCTCGTCTGGACGATGGGCCAGCCGATACAAAATTGGAAGCACGAGCAGCGTCAGCAATGTGGAGGACAAGATGCCGCCTATCACCACAGTTGCCAAGGGACGCTGCACCTCCGCACCGGTTCCAGTGGCGATAGCCATCGGGATGAAACCCAATGACGCCACCAAAGCCGTCATCAGCACAGGACGCAATCTAGTCAGTGCCCCCTCGCGAATGGCCGAATCCAAGGGCGTTCCATCCTCTCGTAAACTGCGAATATAGGAAATCATCACCAGACCATTGAGCACGGCAACACCTGACAGTGCGATGAAACCCACTGCTGCAGAAATCGACATCGGGATGTCTCGTAGCCACAGCGCCAGAATGCCTCCGGTCAAGGCAAACGGAATGCCGGTAAAGACCAGCAAACCATCCTTGACATTGCCGAACATCGCAAACAGCAACACGAAAACCAAGAGCAGTGATACCGGGACGACGATTTGCAACCGCTGAGTAGCGGACTGTAAATTCTCAAAAGTGCCGCCCCAGCTTGTCCAGTAACCCACAGGAATTTTGACCTGAGTCAACGCAGCTTCTGCATCGGCAACAAAGGAGCCAACGTCACGGCCACGCACGTTTGCACTCACCACGATGCGACGCTTGCCGTTCTCGCGGCTAACCTGATTGGGCCCAGGTGCCAGATCGAAGGTCGCCACTTCGCTCAGTTGAATGAAGTTGGTGCGTCCCTCAGCGCTGCCAGTGGAGCGTGGCAAGGGAATCGGCAAGCGTTTCATGCTCTCAAGGTCGTTGCGAAGGGATTCTGGCAAACGAACCAGAATGTCGAAACGGCGATCACCCTCGAACAGCGTACCGGCCTCGCGACCACCGATAGCCGTAGCCACAACGTCTTGGATATCAGCCACGTTCAGTCCGTAGCGCGCAGACTTTTGGCGATCGATGTTGACTGTAAGCATCGGCAGTCCTGTGGTTTGCTCCACCTTTACTTCTGAGGCACCAGGGATTTTTTGCAACTTGGACGAGACTTCTTCGGCTGTCTTGTTCAAAACGTCCATGTCGTCCCCGAAAATCTTTACTGCCACATCGCTGCGCACCCCCGATATGAGTTCGTTGAATCGAAGTTGGATTGGCTGGGAAAATTCGTAGTTGTTGCCTGGTATCTTGCCTACAACTTCCTGCACGGCGGCCAGCAACTCGTCGCGTGACTTGCGCGGCTCAGGCCACTCGGAAATGGGCTTTAGCATGATGTAGCCGTCAGAAATGTTTGGCGGCATAGGATCGGAGGCAATTTCCGCTGTTCCAGTGCGCGCAAAGACACGTTCAATCTCGGGAAACTTAGATTTCAGCGTTGCTTCAAGTTGCTGCTGCATCCCTACAGATTGCGACAAACTTGTGCCAGGAATGCGAAGGGCCTGAATGGCGAAGTCTCCTTCGTTCAAGCTGGGTACGAACTCACTGCCCATGCGTGTTGCAATCAAACCGCACAATACCACTGCCACAGCTGCGGTAGCCAACACAACAGCCTTGGCCTCCATCACGCGATCCAGCAACGGGCCGTACCAGCGCTTGGCTTGCACCATCAAGAAGTTTTCCTTCTCGCTGACACGGCTGCCAATGAACAACGCGACTGCAGCCGGAATGAAGGTCACCGACAAAATCATGGCTCCCACGAGCGCCGCCACCACCGTGAACGCCATCGGATGAAACATCTTCCCTTCGACGCCAGTAAGAGCGAAGATGGGCAGGTACACCACCATGATGATCAGCTGACCAAACAGGAGCGGGCGACGTGATTCCTTGGATGCTAGGAACACCTCGTGAAAGCGTTCTGAGCGAGTCAGCGGCCTGCCGTATTGAGCTTGCGCATGGGCAAGACGTCGGACGCAGTTCTCGACGATCACCACCGCGCCATCGATGATGATGCCAAAGTCCAGTGCCCCGAGGCTCATCAAATTGGCGCTGACCTTGTATTGCACCATGCCCGTGAAGGTGAACAGCATGGACAGTGGAATCACCGTTGCCGTAATGATGGCCGCACGGATGTTGCCCAGAAACAGGAACAGGATCACGATCACGAGGATCGCGCCTTCCAGCAGGTTCTTCTTCACCGTGCTGATGGCTTTGTCTACCAACACGGTACGGTCGTAGACCGTCACCGCGTGAACGCCTTCTGGCAGGCTGCGGTTGATCTCCAACATTTTCTTGTCAACGGCTTGCGACACCGTTCGGCTGTTCTGGCCGATGAGCATGAAGACCGTGCCCAGCACCACTTCACGCCCATTGTCCGTGGCAGCGCCAGTACGCAATTCGCGCCCCAGTCCAACGTCAGCCACGTCACGCACCCGGATCGGGACGCCACCCGAGCTGCTGAGAATGACGTTTCCAATGTCCTCCAGCGTCTTGACCTGTCCAGGTGCTCGGATAAGGTACTGCTCGCCACGCCTTTCGATGTAGCCTGCGCCCACGTTGCCGTTGTTGCGATCCAGCGCCGTCACGATGTCTTGCAGGGTGACACCCAACGATGCCAGGCGCTCTGGTATCGGCGCTATCTGGTATTCCTTGGCATAGCCACCAATCGAGTTGATTTCCGTCACGCCGGGCACATTGCGCAACTGCGGTTTGATGATCCAGTCCTGGATCTCGCGTAAATCGGTGGCCGTATAGGGCGTGCCATCGGGCTTCTTTGCACCATCTTTGGCCTCCACCGTCCACAGGTAAATTTCGCCCAGGCCGGTGGAGATTGGCCCCAGCGCAGGTGTGATGCCAGAGGGCAGTTTGTCTCGCGCTCCCTGAATGCGCTCATTGACCAGTTGGCGAGCGAAGTAAATATCAGTGCCGTCCTTAAAGATCACGGTCACTTGCGACAGCCCATAGCGAGACAGGGAGCGGGTTTGCTCCAGGTTAGGAAGACCCGCCATCACGGTTTCAATCGGGTAAGTCACCCGTTGCTCGGACTCTAGCGGGGAATATCCCGGTGCTTGGGTATTAATCTGAACCTGGACGTTGGTGATGTCTGGTACGGCATCGATGGGGAGCTTTTGATAGTTGAACACGCCTATGGCAGCCATACCGATGACCGCTAGCAACACCATCCATCGGTGCTCAATGGCTGCGCGAATTAGTTTTTCAAACATATATGTCTCTCCTGCATCAATGGGCGTGTTCGGCAGAGGCTTTGCCAAGTTCTGACTTCACGACAAAACTGCCTGTCGACGCATACGGTGCCCCAGACCTGATGCCTTGCACTACTTCGACGCGCTTGCCATCACTGCGGCCCAACTGCACAGGCTGTGCAACGAACCCGCCATCTACCTTCAGGAACACGACTGACTTGTCGCCCACAGTCTGAATGGCATCACTCGCCACTGTCACGGGTACTTCAGCCTCAGAGGATGTCACTTCCACATTGACGAACAGTCCAGGACGCCAAGCACCCTTGGGGTTGGCCAAAACCACACGGGCCTTGGCCATGCGGGTTTGTTCTCCGATCAGCGAGCCCACAAAGGTGATGGTGCCTAGCGCGCTGGCATCGAATGCAGTTGCCTTGATGGCAACCTTTTCACCAACCTTGACAAGCGGCAAGTCTTTGGCAGGTACGTTGATCTCGGCCCAAACCTGTCCCAAATCTGACACGGTGAACACGGCTGCGTCTTCCTTGACGGCTTCACCGAGGCTGAGATGTTTTTCAATCACCAAGCCGTCGAATGGCGCACGCAATTCGAAACGATTGAGGCCTCCCTGAGAGCTTGATGAAAGCCCCAAGGCGGACAGCTTCTGTTGAGCATTGGTAACAGCGACTTCAGCCTCGTGCAGCGCTTGCCCTGCTTGCAGGTAGTCCTGCTCTGCAGAAATCTTCTGCTCCCAGAGCCGCTTTTCGCGCTCGAACGTGGTCTTGGCCAGGGTCAGACGCTTTTGCGCTGTTTGCAACTCGCTACGCTGTTCAGACGCAGCCGGGCTGGCAATGACGGCGAGAACCTGCCCCTTCTTGACAGCTTGCCCCAGGCTGGCCTGCACGCTTTCTACGGCCCCTGAAATGCGTGGCACAACGTGCGACGTCCGGTCTTCGTTCAAGCGAATTTCCCCGGGTAATAGTAATGCTGACTTAATTAGTGCAGCCCCTGCCGTGTCGATGCCAATGGATGCAGCTTTAATTTGCGCATCACTGAGTTCGACCTTTCCCTCTTCTTGGTTGAGAACGAATATGAAGGGCTTGTTGGCGGTCTGTGCAGCGATGCTGATCTCGAACGCGTGCGGTTCTGGCACCACCTCGCGACTCAATAGGCTGTCCTTGTCAGACGTGAAATTCAGTGTCTGTTTCTCTCCGGTCAATCGTGAGATGGTCGCGCCGACCTTTGCCGCGTTGGTCGGAAGAGGATTGCTTTTTTCATACAACCAAATTCGCAATCGAGGCTCACCGCCTTCCTCAGCGAGCAACGCTTCCAGCCCGAAGTCCCCCTCCTTGAACAACTTGCCGCCATGTGGCCCCTTGGTTGGGGCCTCGTGATTTTCACCATCACCGGTTGCCTTAGCTTCAGCGTGGCTGCCGTGACCGTCGCCATCATTTTCGGCTGTCTTGGTTGCTTTGCCGCCGAGTATTGCGCTGCCCAATAAAATGCCTGTCAGAACTATTACGGCAATCGCGATCAGATGTTTTTTGCTGATATTTAATTTTTTTGTATTGATTTTCATGTTTATTCCTTATTCGCTGGCTGATTAGCAGTTGAACCGGATTCCCCGAGCACACGGTCGATTTCCGCTGCTGCGCGATGCGCCTCAGCTAATGCTTTGAGGTATTGAGATTTAGCGGCAAAGTAGGTGCGCTGTGCGTCCAGCACTTCCAAGAAGTTGAACTTGCCGTATTCAAACCCGATGGTGGCGGCATCGTAGGCGCTCTTGGCTCCAGGCAAAACATCCCTTTGCAGGACGTCGACTTCGCTAAGAATGTATTCCAGCCGTTCGCGGGCTTGGAATACTTCCGTGCTTACACGAACGTTCAGTGCTTGAAGTTCGTCCTGCGCCTTGTCTTCGCGCTTCAGCGCTTCCAACAAGTTGCCCTGATTGCGATCAAACAGCGGCAAGGGCACAGAAACCCCGAACAGCAGTTGATCGCGCTGCAGTTCGTTGGGGCGTTTCACCCCCATACTGACAGTGACATTGGGGACGCGCTTGCTGCGCTCTACATCGACCAACGACCTGCGACGCTCAACCTCCATCTGCGCTCGGCGCAGCGTTGGCGAAGCAGACAGGCGCTGCTGTACGTTCTCAAACGATAGAACGGCCGGAAGTTCATCAACACTGCCAGCCACGGTAGTAAATCGCGGTGGGTTGGCCCCGAGCAAACTGACCAAACGTGCCCGAGCATTGCGTTGCTCGCTCTGGGCCTGTGCCAGTTCGACTCGCACACCTGATTCGGCTACCCGTGCCTTTGTTTCTTCGACTGGAGAAACCTTGCCCGCTGCCACACGTTTGACAACTGCATCAGTAGCGCGTCCTGCTAGATCGACACTAGCCCCGGCCAATGCTACGCGTTCCTGAGCTGCCAAAGCTTCGAAGAAGGCTGCGATGACGGTGGCGCGAATTTCAACACGGCGCACATTTAGCTCCTCGGACGCAATGTCACGCCCTCGCTCAGCCGCCGTGATACGGGCAGCGCGCTTGCCTCCAATTTCTACGGGCACATTGATCTGCACGCTTTGTGTACCGGTCGATGCCCGCTTGTCTTCCTGCGAATACGCTAGTTCAGGATTGGGACGAGCTTGTGCCTGGATCACCTGACCTTGCGTTGCCTCGATTTCCCGCTTTGCGACAGCCAGATCTAGATTGCTATCCAACGCCAAATCAATGGCCTTTTGTAGCGTCAGGATCGTTGCTGTTTCGGTTTGTGAGCCGCTTTTGACAACTGCTAGATGACTATCTTTTGCCGCTGGTAGCGCTTGAGCGAATACTGCGCCCGCAGTGAGCGCAAGGAGCAAGCTCGTTGCAGCCGCAACTTTTGAGGTGCGAAGGACGGAGACTAAATACCGTCGTTTGTAATTGTGATGACTCTTCAACATCCGATTCTCCATTGATATTCAAATACAAGAGGGAATCGGCGGTGAGCGATCCAAATGATCGCCTGCTCGTCATCACGTCAACCGAGCGAGGTCGGCTTGACCCAGGCACGCGCTAGGCGTATCCGTGGATGGGTGATGACGAAGGGAAAGGAACGCGCTCCCCGCCGATCAGGCGAGGACACGCCACTTAGGGCGTTCGAGGCGTTCAAAAGGGGGCGACGTGAGACAAGCCCCGTAATCTGCTGTATCCAGAGACGAGTCGGCCAGCGATGCAATCGTGACTGCCCCAGGCAAGGCCGACAAACATCCCGCGTGACAGGACGCGCAATCGGGATCGCCACCGATGGTCTTGGCTGGATCGGAAGATGCGTCTTTGCCATCCGCAGTCTTGTGCTGATGGTCATGGTGACCAAAGTGCTTGGCTGCGGCACCGGTTTCGTGTTGGCAATAGCTGGCTACAGCCGCCCAGCTAAGCTGTAGCGGCATGAACACCAACAAAAGGATTGCCAACCATTTACGCATATGGTGAACAGTTTAGCAGCTATAGACTTTCATGTGCATCTTTTCTATTTGCTCCGTTCCCCTCCAAGCAGCCTGAATCGCCCCGGGTTTGATACTTCCTCATGAAACCCCTTTAAGTTTGTCCAACTCCTAGGGGGTCAGTTAGTTGAAGTCCGACACCCACAGTTGGTTGGGCCTATCTACTTTGAATTGACGGTTGACCCGATACAGCGGGCAAGCCGCAACCTTGTCTTGGACTGTCGTACGGATGACCTTGCCCCGGCGAACACCGTGCAATCCCAGACCCTTCATCAGCCGATCGACTGTGCAGCGGGCTACCTCTGTGCCTTGACTTCCCGCTCGAGGTCTTTGATGCGGGCGCGCTCGTCAGATCTGACGCCATTGCGCATGCCTGCATCAACTTCGTGCTGGCGAACCCAGTCGTTGAGGGTTTGCGGCACACACCCGATCTTGGGGGCGATGGACTCAATGGTGGCCCACAGGGAGAGGTACTCGCCTCGGTGTTCAAGCACCATACGGACAGCGCGTTCGCGCACTTCGGGTAAAAAACGGTTTGATTTCTTGATCTTGGCTCCATCTTTTCAAAGTGTGGAGCCTCCTCAAAATATGGGGTCATTCTGTTCCTACGGCACGGTACCGTGCCCGCCCATCCATGTGCGAGGCAAAGGCAGTTGCTGTAGCGGATGATCCCTGCGGAGGCATTATTCGCGCTTGATCACTCTAGTCGTTGGATCAGGCGCAGCAAGTGGCGCAACTGCGCAAGGTACGTGTCTTCGGCCACGGCGATTTAGGCTACCGATGCAGCCTGGTACGTATAAATTTATTTTTGGAGAACGGTCATTCGTGAATGGCAGCTCACGCCGCCGAGAGCTGCCTATCGATCAGCCGGAAACACCTGAGCAAATCATGCCTAACGTCTGCTTGAGGCCAGTTCCAATCCCTCATGCTCAGGCAGTGGCAAGGTCCAACCCGATCGCGGGAAACCGCATGAATACTGGGCTCGGCTCATGGACGCGTCCATAAGCCATCAGAGAAAAAAGAGAGAAATTCGGACTTTGAGGTCAAAAATCGGAGAAATGTGCCCTGCCGCGTCCACAAGGGAAAACGCGGGAGCCCGCAAATACTGGGCTTTCCGAGCATGAAAAGGGGGACAGAGAAAATCTGTCCCACTGCATATGGTGGAGCTGGGGGGATTTGAACCCCCGTCCACAAGCCTTTTTCGTACAGTTCTACATGTGTAGTCGTCTGATTTGAGTCTCGCCTGATACATCGCGCAGCGACACGCTATGTACCAAACCAGCA
>JACCDX010462931.1_pt1 | contig 22453 bp, 15 predicted proteins | sample 7449681 | NCBI WGS metagenome assembly JACCDX01 (sample SAMN15323450, study PRJNA562643) | freshwater metagenome | isolation source: river surface water | place: USA:Blue River Watershed | collected 2017-08-18
AGACCAAACACCTCAGCGGCAGTGGCTTTGTGCACATCTAAACCTTGATGGAAGGCCCGCAGCAATGCTTCATCGCCACTCAAGTGCGCCATGATGCGAAGTTCAATTTGTGAATAGTCGGCACTGGCAATCAAACTGCCTGCAGGGGCGACAAAAGCCTCTCGCACTTTGCGGCCTTCAGCCGTGCGAATAGGAATATTTTGCAAATTAGGATCGTTGCTAGACAACCGTCCTGTGACGGCCACCGCTTGTGCGTAATGCGTATGCACCCTGCCAGTTCTGGGCAAGGCCATTTGCGCCAATTTGTCGGTATAAGTGCCCTTGAGCTTGGACAAGCTGCGGTGTTCCAAAATGCGCGCAGGCAAGGGATAGTCTTCTGCCAATTTCTCTAAGACTTCTTCATCGGTACTGCGCGCACCCGTCGCAGTTTTCTTGATGACGGGCAGGCCTAACTTGTCAAAAAAGATTTCGCCCAGTTGTTTCGGGCTGCTCAAATTGAAAGGCTGCCCTGCAATTTCGTACGCTTCGGTTTCCAACTGCAAAATACGTTGGCCTAAGGCTTGACTTTGCGACGCCAATGTAGGGCCGTCAATCAAAACACCGTTGCGCTCTATGCGAAACAATGCTTCGCTGGTGGCAATTTCAATGTCGTAAATGGCACGCAACTTGGCATCGGCTTGTATGCGCGGCCACAACACGCCGTGTACGTCTAAGCACTGATCTGAGTCTTCACAAGAATACTCAGAGGCTTTGGCAACATCCACTTGCGCAAACGAAATTTGGTGTGCGCCTTTGCCACACAAGTCCTCATAAGTGATGCCCGTTCGGCCCACATGGCGCAAAGCCAAGCTGGTCAAACTGTGTGGCTTATGTACTTCGAGCACGTAGCTTTGCAGCATGGTGTCGTGTGCATAGCCATGCACCTCAATGCCCACATTGGCAAACACATGGCGGTCGTATTTGATGTGCTGACCCACCTTCAGTTTGAGCGGGTTTTCTAACCATGGTTTCAGCTTGGCCAGAACTTCGTTCATTGGCAATTGAACAGGCGCATCGGGCCCGTCATGACGCAAAGGCAAATAGGCCGCTTCGCCAGGCTTAATGCTCCAACTGATACCCACCAATTCAGCGCGCATGGCATCGAGGGATGTGGTTTCTGTGTCAATGGCCACGCATTCTGCGGCTTCCAGTTTGGGCAACCAAGCGTCTAGCTGATCCCACGTCAAAATAGTTTCGTAATGCTTGTCGCCAGTGACCGTGACCACCGGTTCGGGTTCTGCAAACAAATCGTCCATGGGTACGAACGCTGGTTTGCCGGACTTGGCTGTCTTACCAGCAGCATTGTCAGCACCCGCAGTTTCTGAAACACCGGCCCCCCGACTTCTGACCAAACCCTTAAAACCATACTGTTCATAAAAGGCCAACAAGTCGACTTCGTTGGGCGCACTTAAGCGAATGGTTTCAAGCGAAGGTAATTCGGGCACATAGGCATTCAAATCGCAATCGGTGCGAATTTTCAAAAGTTGTCGACCTGTGGGCAACCAATCGACCGCTTTGCGAAGGTTTTCACCCACAACGCCTTTAACTTCATGGGCGTGGGCCATCAGGTTGTCCAAGGAGCCGTATTCCAACAACAATTTGGCTGCCGTTTTGGGTCCTACTTTTTGCACACCTGGGACGTTGTCCACCGTATCGCCAACCAAGATTTGGTAGTCCAACATCAAACTTGCGGGAACACCAAACTCTTCTTGCACCCCCGCCAAGTCACGGCGTTTGCCGTTCATGGTGTCAATGATGGTGATGTGTTCGTTGACCAACTGCGCCAAGTCCTTGTCGCCACTCGAAACAATCACTTCAATGCCATGCGAAGAACCGATGGCAGCCAAAGTGCCAATGACGTCATCGGCTTCGACACCGGGTACATCCAAAACTTTCCAGCCCATCAAACGCACCAGTTGGTGAATTGGCTCAATTTGCGACCGCAAATCGTCTGGCATGGGGCTGCGGTTTTGTTTGTATTCGGGGTAAATGTCGTCGCGGAAGGTGGGCCCTTTGGCATCAAAAACGCAGGCCGCATACTCGGCTGGAATATCTTTGCGCAGGCGTTCCATCATATTGATCATGCCGCGAATGGCACCCGTGGCAGGACTGCTAGGGTCGCCCGGAACTGCCCGCAAATCGGGCATGGCATGAAAGGCACGGTACAGATAGCTGGAGCCATCCACCAACAGCAGGGTTTTCTTGTCGCTCATACCCCAATTGTGCCTGTCCAAATGGCATTTGGCGCAGGGTCAACCCAGCAAAAGTGACATCAACACCCACTACAATCAGGTCATGAATCCCGTCATGCCTCACCGCATCAGCCCCACCCCTTTAAATCCCCTCTAAGCCATGGCTGTTTTTACGCCCGTTTCTGAGGAGCTTGCAGCCTCCCTCCTGACTGAACTCAATTTAGGTCAACTGACTGAATTGAAGGGCATTGAAGGCGGCATCGAAAACACCAATTACTTTGCGACGACCGATCAAGGCGCATACGTGCTCACCTTGTTTGAGCGCCTCACGCACGAGCAGCTGCCCTTCTATTTGTTTTTGATGAAACATTTGGCTGAAAAAGGCATTCCTGTGCCCAACCCAGCTGCCAATGCCGATGGCGACATCCTCCACACCGTGGCCAACAAGCCAGCGGCCGTGGTCAATCGTTTGAATGGCAAAAGCCAACTCAAGCCAGAGGCCGTTCATTGCGCTCAGGTCGGCATGATGTTGGCCCACATGCATTTGGCAGGCGAAGACTACAACCGAAGCCAACCCAATTTACGCGGCCTGCCTTGGTGGAATGAAACTGCGCCCGTTGTGATGCCTTTTCTGGACGAAGCACAATCTGCGCTTTTGAAAACTGAGTTGGCCTACCAAAATCACATTGCGCAAAGCGCGGCGTATCAAGGGCTGCCACGTGGTCCTGTGCACGCCGATTTGTTCCGTGACAATGTGATGTTCGAGGGCGAAACACTTACTGGATTTTTTGATTTCTATTTTGCGGGTGTCGATACCTGGCTCTTCGATTTGGCAGTGTGCCTCAATGACTGGTGTATCGATTTACCCTCAGGTCAAAACGATTCACAACGCGCAGATGCACTGCTGCAAGCTTATCAAGCCGTCAGACCCTTGCGCAAAGCCGAAAGAATGTTGCTCCCCGCCATGCTCAGAGCGGGCGCGCTTCGATTCTGGATTTCCAGGCTTTGGGATTTCCATTTGCCCCGTGATGCCGCCATGTTGGTACCTCACGATCCCACTCACTTCGAACGGGTATTGCGCGAGCGACAGGCCTGGCCACTTAAGCTCTGAACATGAAACTCAACATTGTTCCTGCGAAACAAGGCCTGGTTTGGGTCAAATTGGGCATCAAAACCTTTTGGCGTCAGCCCCTCGCGTTCACTGGCTTGTTTTTTCTGTTCATGGCTTGGGTCTCACTGTTGTCCATTGTGCCCGTGCTAGGCGCTGTCTTAGCCCTGCTCATTTTGCCGGCGGCCACTTTGGGACTCATGGTGGCTACAGAACAAGCATCTGGGGGAAAATTTCCCATGCCCACTGTTCTCATGGTGGCTTTTCGCGCTGGACAACAGCGCTTAAAAGCCATGCTGATCTTGGGCGGTTTGTACGCCATCAGCTTTATGGGTGTGATGGCCCTCACGACATTGGTGGATGGCGGAAGTTTCGCCAAAGTTTATTTGGCCAATGCGCCCATCACACCCGAAGTGATTGAGGCAGGCGAATTCCAAATGGCTGTCTGGCTCAGCACCTTTCTGTACATTCCCATGTCCATGATGTTTTGGCATGCCCCCGCCTTGGTGCATTGGTATGGCATCCCACCCGTCAAAAGCATGTTTTTCAGCGCCGTTGCTTGCTGGCGCAATTTAGGGGCATTTGCGGTTTATTTGTTAGCTTGGGCTGGTGTTTTTGTCATGTGTGCTGCCATCATTCTCACCATCAGCACAGCACTGGGCGGCAGCGAGTTAAGTGCGGCCGTGCTCATGCCTGGTGCTTTGCTCATGAGCGCCATGTTTTTCACATCTGTTTATTTCAGCGTCAAAGACTGCTTTGAATTGCCCTTACCAGGCAACGAAAACCAAGCGTAAAAAAAGCCTGCAGAAGCAGGCTTTTTGATTCAGGCAATGCGTTCAATGGTGATGGCCATGCGCACCATGCACATGGCGGTGCTCAATCTCTTCTTGGATGGCCGCACGCACATCCATCACATTCAATTGAAAGCGCAAGGTCTGACCCGCCCAGGGGTGGTTGCCATCCAACATGACGGTATCGCCCTTGATTTTGACCACATTGAAGATGGCTTCACGACCATCCGGTGTGCGACCGCGCAATTGACCGCCCACCTTGACACCTGGTGGAAAATCTTTCTTGGGCATGGTTTGCAACAAGCTTTCGTCACGCTCGCCAAATCCATCTGCAGGCGATAAAACCAAGGTGGTTTGGTAGCCTTTGGCTTGCCCGTCCAAAGCCTCTTCAATTTTGGGCAGCGTATTTTCGTAACCGCCATGCAGATACGCCATTGGCTCGGCTGCAGCTTCTAACAATTTACCTTGCGCATCTGAGACTTTGTATTTCAAAGTTACGACGGTGTCTTTCTCAATTTTCATTTTGTCATCTTCCTAAAATTTACGAATCAATGTGTGTGTTTCTGAGTGGCTGCTTATTCGACGGGCGTCAGTTTAGCGACCGACAAAGCCAGCCACTTGACCCCATGCCTCGGGAAATTCACTTGCGCCCGCGCATCTGCGCCAGCGCCTTCTACCGCCAACACTTGACCTTCGCCAAATTTGGTGTGAAAAACTTTCATGCCAGTTTTGATGCCATGTGAAGGCTCTGATTTTTGCACAGGCACCGGGGGATTTTTGTAGGTATCAGCCGATCCCAAACTGCTATGCCCCCAAGCCGGCTTGGCCTGAAAAGCTTGTGCTGGCGAAGTCCAACCACCGCCCAAACCTGTTGCAAAACCAGGGTTCTTAGGGGTGATCCACTTCAAACATTCTTCGGGCAATTCGTCCAAGAATCTGCTCTTCAAGTTGTAACGCGTTTGGCCATGCAGCATGCGCGTTTGAGAATGACTGAGGTACAAACGCTTGCGTGCTCGGGTAATGGCCACGTACATCAACCTGCGCTCTTCTTCCAAGCCGTCATAGTCGTTCATGGAATTTTCGTGGGGGAACAAGCCCTCTTCCAAGCCACTGATAAAGACGGCATCGAATTCCAAACCTTTGCTGGCGTGGACCGTCATCAATTGAATGGCATCTTCACCGGCTTGCGCTTGGTTGTCACCCGCCTCCAGGGCGGCATGCGTTAAAAACGCTGCCAGAGGCGACATGACTTCGCCATCTTCTGCAATGGGCGCCATCTCCTGCGCAGTCGCTTCTGCATCGCGACCAAAACCTTCTTGGGTGACAAAACTTTCAGCAGCGTTGACCAACTCTTCCAAGTTTTCAACCCGATCGGCACCTTCTTTTTCTGTTTTGTAATGCTCGATCAAGCCAGTTTTATCGATGACCAACTCGATGATCTCGCGCAGTGTCATGCCAGGCGTTTGTTCTCGCATGACATCGATCATGGCCACAAAGCTGGCCAATTTGGCGCCCGCTTTGCCTGCGGTGGTGCTAACGGCATCATGCAATGAACAGCCTAAGCCTCTGGCAGCGTCTTGAAGCTGCTCAATGCTGCGTGCACCAATGCCACGCGGTGGAAAATTCACGATGCGCAAGAAGCTGGTGTCGTCATTGGGATTTTCCAAGATGCGCAAATAAGCCAAGGCATGTTTAATTTCAGCGCGCTCGAAGAAGCGCAAGCCGCCATACACCTTGTAAGGCACACCTGCGTTAAACAAGGCTGTTTCCATGACGCGGCTCTGGGCATTGCTGCGATACAAAACTGCAATTTCTTTGCGCGTGAATCCATCGCCTTTAACCAGCTGACGAATTTCATCGACCAACCATTGCGCCTCTGCAAAGTCACTGGTGGACTCATACACCCTGACCGGTTCACCAGCGCCTTGATCGGTGCGTAAATTTTTGCCCAAGCGATTTTTGTTGTTGCCAATCAGGGCGTTGGCAGAGTCCAAGATGTTGCTGTAACTGCGGTAGTTTTGTTCCAGCTTAATTTGATGCTGAACACCAAACTCCCTGACAAAATCGGCCATGTTGCCAACACGTGCGCCCCGGAAAGCGTAGATGCTTTGGTCATCGTCGCCCACAGCCAATACGGCACTGCCATACTCGGCTGGCAAGCCAGCAATCATTTTGATCCAGGCATATTGCAACTTGTTGGTGTCTTGAAACTCATCGATCAGCACATGCTTAAAGCGTGCGCGGTAGTGCAAACGAATGGCCTCGTTGTCACGCAGCAATTCAAAAGAACGCAGCATCAATTCGCCAAAATCCACCACACCTTCACGCTGACACTGATCTTCGTAGAGTTGGTACACCTCGACTTTGCGGCGAGTTTCATCATCGCGCACATCCACATCTTGAGGGCGCAGGCCATCCTCTTTGCAACCCGCGATAAACCACTGCAGTTGCTTGGGGGGAAAACGCTCGTCGTCTACGCCATGCTGCTTGCACAAGCGCTTGATGGCCGACAACTGATCCTGCGTGTCCAAAATTTGGAAAGTCTGGGGCAGATTGGCCATTTTGTAATGAGCCCGCAAAAACCGATTACAAAGTCCATGGAAAGTGCCAATCCACATGCCCCGCACATTGACGGGCAGCATGGCCTGCAGCCTGAGCATCATCTCTTTAGCCGCTTTGTTGGTAAAGGTCACGGCCAAAATACCGCCCGACCCCACCTGGGAAGTCTGTAATAACCAAGCAATTCGGGTGGTTAATACCCGGGTTTTGCCGGACCCTGCGCCGGCCAAAATCAGGGCCGATTCAGAGGGAAGCGTAACTGCCCGCAGTTGTTCAGGATTAAGGTTGTTCAGCAAGGGCGTTTGGTCATACATCCCCCAATTGTAGAAACTCCTGACGCCTTGTTGGCAAAATGCAAAACAAAACGGGTAGAATCAGCCACCGGGCCCAAGATTCTTGCGCCCGGTTTTTTTTGCCCATTTTTGGCATGCAAAACCGGCCAAGCCAAGCGCTCACTCGTTCTTTCAACGATCCTTTTGGAGCTTGGTTAAATGGAAATTTTTGATTACGACAATATCCTGTTGCTTCCCCGCAAATGCCGCGTGGAAAGCCGTTCTGAATGCGACGCCGGCGTAGAGCTGGGCGGCCGCAAATTCCGTCTGCCGGTGGTACCGGCCAACATGAAGACGGTGGTGAACGAACAAATCTGCACATGGATGGCGCAAAACGGTTACTTCTATGTCATGCACCGTTTTGACTTGGACAATGTCAAATTTGTCCGCGACATGCATGCCAAAGGTCTTTATGCGTCCATCTCCTTGGGCGTCAAAGCACCCGACTACGACACAGTAAACCAATTGGTGGCCGAGGGCCTGTCGCCCGAGTACATCACCATCGACATTGCGCACGGTCATGCCGACAGTGTGCAAAAGATGATTCACACCCTCAAAGAAAAATTGCCGAAGTCATTCGTCATTGCTGGCAATGTGGGCACCCCCGAAGCCATCATCGATTTGGAAAACTGGGGCGCCGACGCCACCAAAGTGGGGATTGGCCCCGGCAAGGTCTGCATCACCAAGCTCAAAACTGGTTTTGGCACGGGCGGCTGGCAGTTGTCTGCGCTCAAATGGTGTGCGCGCGTTGCCACCAAGCCCATCATTGCTGACGGCGGCATTCGTGAGCACGGCGACATTGCCAAGAGCATTCGTTTTGGCGCCACCATGATCATGATTGGCTCCATGCTGGCAGGTCACGAAGAGTCACCTGGCGCCACTGTTGAAGTCGATGGCAAGTTGTACAAAGAGTACTACGGCTCGGCTTCTGACTTCAACAAGGGCGAATACAAACACGTTGAAGGCAAGCGCATTTTGGAGCCTATCAAGGGCAAGCTAGCCAACACACTGATTGAGATGGAACAAGACACCCAAAGTTCTATCAGCTACTCAGGCGGCACCAAGCTCATGGACATTCGCAAAGTCAATTACGTCATTTTGGGTGGCGACAACGCTGGTGAACATTTGTTGATGTAATCACATCCTCCTTCGCAGCAAGTTTGAATTGCGCATCGCAATTCAAACCGCTGCTAGCACCGGGCAATTGGCGGTGCATGGTCTTTTTGCTTAAAGACAGTCTGAATCAGCCCGCCGCCTTCAACAAATAACCTAGGCCCCGCAAGGTGACCAAACTGATGCCCGTATCCGTCAGTTTTTTGCGCAGTCGATATGCCACCACTTCAATGGCTTCAAACTGCACATCCAATTCATCGGGAAATACCGCGGTGAACAATCGCTCTTTTGAAACCGCTTGACCTGCATGCGCCATCAAGGCTTGGAGCATGGCCACTTCTCGCGGCGTCAATTCCATGGCTTGTTGATGGAAGTAAGCGACGCCATTCAGGGTGTCTAAAGTGATGGCTCCAAGCTGAATCGTTTGCAGACCTGTTCCGGCTTGTCTAGGATCGGTATTGAAAGATGTCGCTTGCTGCGAAGCTTTGGAGCGTCTGTAAAGCACATTCAATCTTGCTTCCAGTTCGTCCAAGTCGAAGGGTTTGGCCATGTAATCATCAGCGCCTGAATTCAAGCCCAACACCCGATCGCCCACATTGGACCGCGCTGTTAAAACCAACACGGGCGTGGTGAAACCTTTTTGACGAACCTGCGACACGACTTTCAAGCCATCGCCATCGGGCAGGGTTAAATCGAGTAGAACCACATCAGGTCGCAAACTCTGCCAAATTGACACTGCCTGCGATGCGGTGGAAGCAGACGTCACTTGCAAACCACGCCGCGACAAACTGCGAACCAGGTTTTCTTGCAAAGAGGGGTCATCTTCAACCAACAACAATCGCATGAGTCAGTACTTTCCCTAGGATTTTGGACAGCCAATTGACAGCTTAAAGGCACATCATTGGTCATCGATTTTGCACTTAAAAGGAGACACCATGCGTCGCGATCAATTTATCAAATCTGTTTTTGCCTTGGCAGCAGGCGCCAGCCTGTCATTGCCCTCTTTGGCAGCCGCCAACATCAAAATGATGATTCCCGCCAACCCAGGGGGCGGTTGGGACACCACAGGCCGCGCCTTAGGCAAAGCCTTGCAAGACGCTGGCGTGGCCAGTTCCGTCACTTACGAAAACAAAGGCGGTGCAGCCGGCACCATTGGCCTAGCCCAATACGCCAACGCCACCAAAGGCGATGGCAACTCACTCATGGTCATGGGTGCTGTGATGTTGGGCGGCATCATTACGGGCAAGCCACCTGTCAGCTTAGACAAGGTCACCCCCATTGCGCGTTTAACCAGCGAATACAACGTGTTTGTCGTACCGGCCAATTCACCGCTCAAAACCATGAAGGATGTGGTTGAGCAAATGAAAAAGGACCCAGGCAGCGTCAAATGGGCCGGCGGTTCCCGCGGCGCTACAGAGCACATTGCAGCGGCCATGTTGGCGCTCCAAGTTGGCGTCGATGCCGCCAAGATCAACTATGTGCCATTCCGCGGCGGCGGCGAGGCAGTTGCAGCCATCTTGGGAGGCAATGTCACTGTAGGCGGTAGCGGTTACAGCGAGTTCCAGCAGTACATCGAGACTGGCAAGATGCGCGCCATTGCGGTCACATCACCCAAGCGCTTGAAGGGCATCGACATCCCCACCATGATTGAGCAAGGCTACAACATCGACATCGGAAACTGGCGCGGTGTCTACGCCCCTGCGGGTCTAACTGCTGCCCAGCGCAAAACTCTGACCGACATGGTTTTAAAAGCAACAAATTCAAAATCATGGGCTGAATCTCTTGAGAAAAACAATTGGACTCCCGCATGGATGGCCAATCCAGAATTTGACGACTTCGTGGATCGCGAGTTTGCAAGTTTGCGTGCCACCATGACCAAGTCCGGCATGCTCTAAACCGTCACATTCATTCACAGGTGGTACTTCAACTCACACAAGTTGCCACCTTAATTTGGATCCTACGGAACCCAGACTTTTTTGAAAGCAAATTACCCATGTCTGAACAAACCGCCACGCCAACTTCTACTTCATCACCCACTCAAATTGGCATTGCACTTATGGGACTGGCCTTATCTTTTCTGATGATGTGGGGTGCAACAGGTATTTCATCAGAGGCTGGCTACGCTGGTGTTGGCCCCAATTTTTTACCTTGGGTGGTTGCTATTTTTTTGGCGACATGCTCTGCATGGTTGTTGTGGGAATCCCTGACGGGCGGATACCGCAACATGCCCGAGGCGTCTGGTGCTGAGCGCGCTGACTGGCATTCATTTGCTTGGGTTTCTGCAGGCGTTTTAGCCAATGCCGCCCTGATCAATGCGGCTGGCTTTGTGCTGAGCTGTGCGCTGTGTTTTGTCTTGGCCGTGCGCGGTTTGCGCCTGTCTCAAGGCGATGCCGCGGGCAATCTGTCTCAAACCCTGAAAGACTGCATCTTAGGTTTTTTAATTGCAGCCCCAGTGTTCTGGCTTTTTACATTGTTCCTGTCGATCAACTTGCCGAATTTAACGGGCACGCCTTGGCTCTAAATTCAGAAAGTACAACATGTTAGACACTTGGAATAATTTGCTCGCGGGCTTTGTAACTGCGGGTACCCCCATTAATTTAATGTGGGCTTTTGTGGGTTGCGCCTTGGGCACGGCCATTGGTGTCTTACCTGGTCTTGGCCCAGCGGTCACTGTGGCCATGCTGTTACCAATTACGTCCCAAGTTGAACCCACTGCCTCCATGATTTTCTTTGCTGGCATTTATTACGGTGCCATGTACGGCGGTTCAACCACCTCTATCTTGCTCAACACCCCCGGGGAAACTGGCACCATGGTGACGGCGCTAGAAGGTTTCAAAATGGCCAAAAGTGGGCGTGCTGGATCGGCGCTTGCAACTGCAGCCATCGGCTCTTTTGTGGCAGGCACATTGGCCACCATTTTGGTCACCCTGTTTGCGCCAGTGGTTGCAGAGTTTGCTGTCAAATTAGGTCCTCCAGAATATTTCTGCATGATGTTATTGGCCTTCATCACAGTTAGCGCTGTGTTGGGACAAAGCACGGTTCGTGGACTGACTGCCTTGTTCATTGGTCTGGCCTTGGGCCTCATTGGCATGGATCAAATTACGGGTCAAGTTCGTTACACCGCTGGCATTCCAGAATTCTTGGACGGCATTGAAACCGTTCTGATCGCTGTGGGTCTGTTTGCCGTGTCTGAAGTTTTGTACAACGCTCTTTACGAAGGCAAAAGCAGCGCCGATATGAACAGCCTGACACGCGCTCAAATGACACCCGCCGAGTGGCGTCGATCTTGGCCTGCTTGGCTGCGCGGCACGGCCATTGGTTTTCCGTTTGGCACCATCCCTGCCGGCGGATCAGAAATTCCAACCTTCCTAAGTTATGCCACCGAAAAGAAGCTGTCCAAACACAAAGAAGAATTTGGCACGACTGGCGCCATCGAAGGTGTGGCTGGACCAGAGGCGGCCAACAATGCCGCTGTCACGGCCACTTTGGTTCCACTGCTGACATTGGGTATCCCCACTTCTGTGACTGCGGCCATTCTTTTATCTGCATTGCAAAACTATGGCATCCAAGCAGGCCCCCAACTTTTTCAAACGTCTTCAGGGTTGGTTTGGGCTTTGATTGCATCACTCTACATCGGTAACGTGATGCTGCTGGTATTGAACTTGCCGTTGGTTGGACTCTGGGTCAAGCTACTCAAAATTCCTAAGCCCCAACTTTACGCAGGCATTTTGATATTTGCCACCGTGGGTGTGTATGGCATGCGCCAAAGCAGTTTTGATTTGTTCATCATGTATGGTTTTGGACTGCTGGGCACACTGATGCGGCGCTACGACTTTCCCGTTGCACCTGTCATTGTGGGCATGATTTTGGGTCCGCTTGCAGAGGCGCAAATGCGCAACGCACTTTCCATTGGTGAAGGGCACTGGTCAGTCTTTTGGGATCGCCCTATATCCTTCACACTGCTGGCTGTGGTGGTGGCTTCCTTGGTTTTGCCACCCGTGTGGACAATCATTCAGAAAAAGCGCAGCGCGGCTTAAGTCAACTGAATCAATTGCTTCATCAAGGCACTCAGACGAGTGCCTTTTTTTGTAAGATCGGTCACGATACTGAAGTGATTGAGTCTGGGCAATGCTTCGCAAATGGGGACGGTCTTGGGTCCCCATGTTTGATGAATCAAACGGTTGTGTCTTAAAAATTCTGCACTTTCGTCACCGCCGGCCAAGGTGTACAAGACACCTTTTTTAGGCCGTGGCCACAAAGCGGGGCTGGCCATTTGAGCATGCTTGGCTGTGAGCTTCAAGGAGTCTTGAAGAAACGGCGTCTTGCGCAGGGGTATCAGGTCGTACAAACCCGAAATTGACAACGCCTTTTGAATCCAATGAGCGGGTATCGACTTATCGACCGACTTCCAATCACAGGCCAGTAGCATGGCTGCCAGATGACCGCCCGCAGAGTGGCCTGCCACAACCACATCTTTTGGATTGGCACCGTACTTGTCAATGTTTTGCCAAACCCAAGCCAATGCTCGCGTCATTTGAACCGCAATGTCTGGAATGGTGACGGGTTGCTCGGGTGTACCTGGGCACAAGGCATAGTTGACGACCACCACGCATGCGCCCATGTCGTGCAAGGGCGGGGCCACAAAGGAATGGTCTGATTTATCAAGGCTACGCCAGTAACCGCCATGAATGAAAAAAACCACTGGCGCATTGGCTTTTTGGGCAGGGAAAATGTCCAATGTTTCGTTAGGCCCCGTACCGTAGGCAATGTCTAAATGGCAGCTCAGATTGGCACGCGCCGCTTTAGAGCCCTCAATCCAATCTGAAAAGTGATCGGCAAAATTGGGCACCAACGCGCGGTTGTTGTACATGCTGTCATACCAGGCAGAGTTTTTGGTCACCATGATTTGTCCTTGATTAAATTTTCAATTCCAAACGCAGTTGAACATTTTGCCAATTGCGTGTGGTGTTGTTGACTGTTTCCGAAATACCGTTGCCAATGAACGTACTGCCTGTTAAATAATCTTGGGGGACCAAGTTGCTGACTGTCAAACGCAATGCAGATGCTGGGCTGAACTTCCAAACGCCATAAACATCCACCACCCGTTTAGTGCCTTGGTAACTCCATTGCTGGAGGCTTCTGCGGGTGGTGTAGTCGGGATTGATGTTCACGTTGCCACCCAGAGACAAAGGTACAGCTCTGACGCGGTAATCTGCGCCCAAATTGGCTGTCATTTTGGGTTGCTGGTCTAAACGATTGTTCGGCCCCAGAACATCTAACACCTTAGAGTTGAAAAAACTCAAGTTGCTGCGAACATCAATAGGCAATGCTTCCGTCCAAACTTGATTCAGTGCAAACTTAGCCTCCAACTCCAGACCTTGGGTGATGGCATCACCCACATTGGTCGGGCTTGAAACAAAGCGGCGTTGGCCAGGTGCCCAGACCGTGTCGTAGCGTTCCGTAGTGACATTGCGAATCAAGTCACTGATGTTGCGCCGAAAGATGTTGGCACTCAAAACACCACCGCCCGACAAATACCTTTCAACGGCCAAATCGATGCCCACAGCCAATTCTGGCTTGAGACCTGGATTGCTGATGCGGTCAGTCCGGGTTGGGCTGTTGGTCTCTCTAGAGAGCGACGTTTTGCCCACCAAATCATTGAGCGTGGGCGTCTTGTAACTTTTGGTCAAGCTCATGCGAATCTGATCACGGCTTTGCGGTATAGGCTTCCAAACCGCATGCAACAAGGGGGTCACAACGCTGCTCTTGTTGCTTCTCTGGCCTTCCTCGTTGTTGCCTTCAGTCAAGATGCTTTCATAGCGAATGCCTGCATGCGCACTCCACTGGGAATTGATGTTCCATTCATCTTGCGTGTAAATGGCCCAGCGCTGCGTTCGTGCGCGAATGTTGCCCGCATCGTCTGTGACTTCGGCATTGGCTTCCTCGTGGCGACGGACGCCCTCTAGCTCTAAGCCACTGACCATCTGATGACCATTGCCAACAACTTGCGTCAATTTACCGTTCCATGACTGCGAAAGATCTTTGAAACTTTGCGACTCTTGGAGTGTGCTCAACAAGCCTGTTGAACTGCCAGCCTGTTGCGAAAATTGCGACTTGAAATGTGACTCCCCGAAGCCAAATCTGAATTCAAAACGTGAGTCTGCAGAAAAGCGTTGATTCCACTGTCCATTCAATCGCGTTAAGACAAAACGGCTGTTGTTGGTCGAACTGGCTGTGTCTGACAGCATCGATTGAGAAACACCATTGATTGTTTTGGCTTCGGTCAAATTGATTTGACCCACATTTTTGTTTTCAGAATAAACCATGAAAGGCATCAAGATCATGGTCCTGCCCTGCTCACCACGCCACATCAAACGGGCGTTGGCATTCATGCCCTGTCGGTGCCCCAGACTCAAGGTATTTCGAACGCGTTGAGCCGCCAACACGGGCGACAAATCGTTGGCCGACACCTCAGACTCTGTGACTGAAGTATTGTCTTCGGGACGCCATGAATTCATGGCAGAGACCGTCAGCGTGCCAATGAGGGGCTCGGTCTTTAAGTTGCGAATCCAGTTCAAACCTTCAGAGCGGTAGCCATGCTCAAACGAGCTGCCCACTTTCAGGTCGTCGGGGTTGGCGCGCACACCTTCACGCAAAACAATGTTGATGGTGCCCGCAATGGCACGCGCGCCAGTTTCCGCTGTTGGTGCCCTCAGAATTTCAACTTTTTCCACCATATCGGGCGTTAGGGACTCGATCGAAAAACCTGGAGGAACACGCTGACCGTCCATCAAAATTTGGGTGTAACCACCGCCCAAACCACGCATGCGAATGCCACCCCCTCTGCCAGGCGCACCTTGAACCGTGACGCCTGGTAAACGCTTTAAGACTTCACCCAGAGTGCTGTCACCTTGCCTGTCGAGTTCTTCTCGACCAATGACAATTTTGGCGGCGGTCGATTGCCGACGCTCTTCCATTTCGTTGTCTCGGTTACTTTTGATTTCAACGCGGCCCATGTCTTGCACGGGCGCTGTAGGCGGTGGCGTGGTTTGCGACCATGCCAAGGGCGTCATCAATGTAGCGGCTACCCCAAGGAGCGTTAGGTGAGTTGGCTTTAATTTCATCCTGTCATTTTGACAGGGGAATGTAAAGCTTTGAGGGTCGATCAAAACACACCCAACAATTGGTCGGGTTTAGCAGAAAGACTTATTCGCCTGCTTTGAACAAGGCCGCCACTTTGCGCTTGGGTTTGATATTGGCTGATAGACCTGGTCTTGAGGCCACTGTTCTGGCACTGGCTTCCCAAGAGGCTGCACTGGCTTGCTCGGCCGTGGGGGCTTCATAGGGTTTTTCGAAGAAGGGGTCTCTTGAAACTTGAGCAGGACGGAAACTGCTTCTGCGATCGCGCGGATCTTCTTCGTCACGGCGACGCTCAAAGCCACGATCGGGGCGTCGGTCTTCGCGGCGAACATCGCGTCTTTCATCCCGCCTGTCGTCACGTCGACCCTCACTGGCGTTGTCGCGCGAGCGGTCCTCTTCCAAGGGGAATACTTCCACTTGGAGTTTGTTTTTAATGAGTTTTTCGATGTCTGACACCAAGCGCATGTCGGAAGGCGAGACCAAGGTAACGGCCAAGCCAGAAGCGCCAGCGCGTCCCGTGCGACCAATGCGGTGCACGTAGTCTTCTGCATTGAAAGGCACATCAAAGTTAAACACCGCGGGCACATCTTTGATGTCGAGGCCACGCGCTGCCACATCGGTGCAGACCAACAAATCGACTTCGCCTTGTTTAAAAGCCTCTAACGCTTTTAAACGTTCGTCTTGAGATTTATCACCATGCAATGCCGCAGTTTTGAGGCCTTCGCGTTCTAAAGAACGGGCCAAACGACCACAACCCAATTTGCTGTTGACAAAAATAAAGGCTTGTTTGATGCCACGCTGATTGAGAACCGCCTTGACCACACGGCGCTTGTCATCGTCTTGGGCCGCATAAAAACGTTGCTCGACCGTCGAGGCCGTTTCGTTGGGGCGTGCCACCTCAATGGTGATGGGGTCTTGCAAATAGCTGTTGGCCAAGCGCTTGATCTCGGGCGAGAAAGTGGCCGAGAACAACAGCGTGGTGCGCTGCTTCGGCAAGAAACTCAAGATGCGCTGCAGATCCGGCAAAAAGCCAATGTCCAACATGCGATCGGCTTCGTCCAGCACCACATATTCCACTTGATTGAGCACCGCATTTTTGGCTTCGATGTGATCGAGCAATCGGCCTGGCGTTGCCACCAAAATTTCGACGCCTTTTTTAAGCTCGATGGTTTGGGGCTTCATGTCCATGCCGCCAAACACCACGGCACTGCGCATTTGGGTGTACTTGGCATACAGCTTAATTTGCTGGGCAACTTGATCGGCCAATTCGCGGGTGGGCAACAACACCAGCGCACGCACAGGGTGACGCGCGGGCGATGTGGAAGTGTTTTCGTGCTTGAGCAAACGCTGAAGAAGCGGTAGCGAAAAGGCAGCGGTTTTACCGGTCCCTGTTTGCGCAGCGCCCATCACGTCTTTGCCCGTCAAAACCACAGGGATGGCCTGGGCTTGGATGGGAGTCATGGATTCATAGCCCATTTCGGCTACGGCACGTGCCAGCGGTTCAGCCAGCGATAGATTTGAAAAAGAGGCGGTCATTAACCCGCTATTGTCGCACTTTAAGTCTTGGGCAATGTGACACCCACTTGACCTTGGTATTTTCCTCCCCGATCTTTGTAGCTGGTCTCGCAAACTTCGTCGCTTTCAAAGAACAAAACCTGGGCACAACCCTCCCCTGCATAAATCTTGGCTGGCAGAGGGGTGGTATTGCTAAATTCAAGGGTGACGTAGCCTTCCCACTCGGGTTCAAAGGGGGTGACGTTCACAATGATGCCGCAACGGGCGTAGGTGCTTTTGCCCAAACAAATGGTGAGGACGTTTCGAGGAATACGAAAGTATTCCATTGTGCGAGCCAAGGCAAAACTGTTGGGCGGGATGACACACACATCGGACTGGATGTCGACAAAGCTTTTTTCATCGAAATTCTTGGGATCGACCACGGTGCTGTAGATGTTGGTAAACACCTTGAACTCAGGGGCACAACGAATGTCATAGCCATAACTGCTAGTGCCGTAGCTGACAATTTTCTCGCCTGCAGCGTTTTTTCTCACTTGGCCTGGCTCGAAGGGCTCGATCATGCCGTGCTCTTCTGCCATGCGTCGGATCCATTTGTCGCTTTTGATGCTCATTGCTCAGTTTCTCCAACAGTCTTTGAATTCAATTGCTCATTGTAAAGTGTTGCTTCAAGGCTTGAGTTTCCCAACCACACCCGCCACAGCAAAGTTCATGTTCAAAATTTGAGCATCGCTCAACTTCTGCCCGGCCGCCATGACCAACTTGCCTTCATTGTCTTCAATGGGGCCTTGAAAGGGATGACGTTTGCCTGCCACGATGTCTTTTTGCGCTTGCAAAATTTCAGCCCGCACTTGCGGCAACAACTTGGGCCCAAAGTCACCGACCTGGATCATGCCCTCATTCAATCCCCCCCAAACCGTTGAGGTTTGCCACTGCCCACTTTGGAGCGCCTTCACACGCGCCGTGTAGTAATCCCCCCAGTTGTGGGTAATGGCCAACAATTGTGCATCGGGTGCAACTTTTCGCATGTCGGAATGGTAGGCAATGGCCATCTTGCCCCGCTCTTGCGCAGCCACCATGACGGCATTGGTCGCAGAATGAAAAGTAATCACATCCGCTTCTTGGTTGAACAGCGTCATGGCGGAATCACGTTCCTTGCCGGGGTCAAACCAAGCATTCAGCCAAATGACTTTGACTTGGGCCTGAGGGTTCACCGAGCGCATTCCCAGGGTGAAGGCGTTCAAGCCTTGTAAAACCTCCGGAATGGGAAACCCCGCCACATAACCAGCTACATTGGTTTTGGTCATCCGGCCTGCAGCAATGCCGGCCAAATAACGTCCTTCGTAATAACGCGCATTGGCGATGGCAACATTCGCGTCAGTTTTATATCCAGTGATGGATTCAAACTTAACCTTCGGAAACTCTTTGGCCACCTTCAAGGTGGGCTCCATGTAGCCAAAACTGGTGGTAAAAATTATGTCATTGCCTTGCTGAGCCAAGTCACGGACCACACGCTCAGCGTCAGCACCTTCGGCCACGTTGGCAACCACCGTGGTTTTAACGTCTGCCCCCAAGGTCTTCTCAACAGCCTGACGGCCCTTGTCGTGCTGATGCGTCCAGCCCATGTCAAACACAGGTGTGACATAAACGAATGCGGCTTTAATGGGTTGATGAACGGGCCCCTTTGCCTTTGAGGCATCAGATGCAAGCAAATGAAAGGGTGAAAATAAACAGGCGGCCACGAGCGTGGCAGCGAGGTTTTTATACATGGTAGTCCTCTACATGGCACCGGGTTTGACAAAATTGAAAACCCGCCGGTACGCAGGTATTCACCAAGTATTCTAAAGCAGGTGTATAAAGTTCTTTTGTTTCTTTTCGAGAAGTATTTATGCAATTTCCACTCGTTCGTGTTTCTTTGATGTGTGTGGCACTTTTTGTGCCCCCTTGGAGCCAAGCGCAGACTGGCGCTGCACCCGCGGCAAAAGCAAACAACCCCGCTGTCACGCTTGCCGGGCTTCAAGCAGTTACCACGGTTGAAGGCATTTCAGAATTTCGATTGCCCAATGGTTTGCGCGTTCTGTTGGCGCCCGATGCCTCCAAACCCACCACCACCGTCAACATCACTTACTTGGTTGGTAGCCGCCATGAAAATTATGGCGAAACTGGCATGGCCCACTTGCTAGAGCATTTGGTTTTCAAAGGCACTCCCACTCGCGGCAACATCATGCAGGAGTTGGGCAAGCGTGGCATGGATTTCAATGGCACCACCTTCTATGACCGAACCAATTACTACCAAACTTTTCCAGCCAATCCAGACAACCTGAAATGGGCTTTGGAAATGGAAGCCGATCGAATGATCAACAGCTTCATTGCGCGCAAGGATTTAGACACTGAGTTTTCGGTCGTTCGCAACGAAATGGAGAGCGGTGAAAACAACCCCTACATGGCGCTGTGGCAACGCATGACGTCAACCGCTTTCGATTGGCACAACTATGGCAAAAGCACCATTGGTGCGCGCACCGATGTTGAGAACGTCAAAATCGAAAATCTTCAAAACTTTTATCGCAAGTATTACCAACCCGATAACGCTGTGCTGTTGGTGGCTGGCAAATTTGAGCCAGCCAGCACATTGACGCTCATTCGAAAAGTTTTTGGTGCCATCCCAAAACCGAAACGCGTGCTACAAGCAACTTACACCCAAGATCCCGCTCAAGATGGACCACGTGAAGTCACGGTTAAACGCACAGGCGATACGCAAATCACAGCGGTGCTTTATCACACTGCTTCCGGCAGTCATCCCGACTCAGCAGCCATGGCCGCATTGAGCGATGTGCTGGCTGGTACGCCCAATGGCCGACTTCACAAAACTTTAGTGGAAAAAAAATTTGCCGCCAACGTCAACCCTTGGGGCTTCGACTTGGCCGAGCGTGGCTACCTGGTCGTCATGGCTGAGCTTAGCAAAACCCAAAGCTTGGCAGAGGCGCGAAAAGTTTTGCTAGAAGAAATGGAAGGTCTGCAAAAAAATCCAGTCACAGAAGAAGAATTGAAACGCGCCAAAGCCAGCTTGCTAAGTGAGATCGACAAGATCATCAATAACCCACAACGTTTGGCGGTTCAACTTTCTGAATCGATTGCGAACGGCGATTGGCGCTTGTTTTTCTTACACCGCGATCGCATTGAAAACTTAACAGTTTCTGATTTGCAAAGAGTGGGTTTGAATTATTTCAAAGAGAACAATCGAACTTTGGGGCAATTCATTCCCACAGCCTCGCCAGATAGAAGCAATCTGCCCGAACCTGTCGATGTTGCTAAATTGCTTTCTGACTACAAGGGAAAAACAGCTGCCACCGAAGGCGAAGTCTTTGACATTACGCCTGCCAACATCGAAAAACGCACCCAGCGTTTGGCCTTGGCCAATGGCATGAAACTCATTTTGACGCCCAAGAAAACACGCGGCGAAACAGTCAGCGGCAACTTCACCTTGCGCTTTGGTGATGAAACCTCTCTGTTCAATCAAGCCACAAACTCAGGCTTGACCGCTCGCCTTTTGATGCGAGGTGCAGGCAACTTGAAACGCTCGGAAATCTCAGCCAAGTTGGATGAGTTGAAAACACAAATCGAGGTCACTGGCGGTGGACAAAATGTCACCGTTCGTTTTGACACCTTGAAGAAAAATTTACCTGAGGTGCTGAACTTAATCAGCGACATTTTGCGCAAACCTGCTTTTGATTCAAAAGAATTTGATTTGTTGATTCAAGAAAGCACCACAGCCTTGGAAAGCCAAAGAAGCGAGCCCAACGCCATGGGCTCTCAAGCCATGTCATTGGCCTTGGACGTCTACAAAAAGGGGGATGTTCGCGCTGCACTCAGTTTGGATGAGTCCCTTGCTGAACTCAAAGCCGCCAAATTGGACGCCATCAAACAATTCCACAGCACCTTCTACGGCGCCAATCACAGCCAATTTGCATTGGTGGGCGACTTTGACAGCGATGCAGTCAAGACTCAACTCAACCAGTTATTTGGCAATTGGACAAGCCAAAAGAATTTCACCCGCCTAAAAGCTGAAACCAAACCACCCAAAGCGGAGGTCATTCAACTGGAGGCACCCGACAAGGCCAATGCATTCTTCCTGGCAGGACTGCCCTTGGCATTGCAAGACACGCAACCTGAGTTCATTCCTTTGATGTTGGCCAATCGGGTTTTGGGCGGCGGCGTCAAGTCGCGTTTGCTTGACCGTTTGCGTCAAAAAGACGGAATCAGCTATGGCGCTGGCAGTGATCTGAGTGCCAGTAATTTTGACCCCTCAGGCATGTGGGTGCTTTATGCGATCTATGCACCTCAGAACCTGGCCAAGCTCAAGGCCAGCGTTCAAGAGGAACTGGCAAAGTTTGTGAAAGAAGGCATGACCGCAGAAGAGTTGGCAGATGCCAAAAAATCGCTGCTTGAAGAGCGCAAAATAACGCGTGCACAAGACGGTGCATTGGCAGCAGGCCATGTTGCGCATACATTTGCCAATCGAACAATGGCCTATACCGAGAAGTTCGATGCACAAATTCAGGCAAGCACACTGGCAGAGGTCAACGCAGCCATCCGGAAAACATTGGATCCTGCCAAGTTTCTGTATGTGTATGCAGGCGACTTTGCCAAAGCTGCTAAGAAATAATTGAACGAAAAAAAGCCGGGCTTCGAAAGAAGCCCGGCTTTTTTGTAACTGAGAAGGAAATCAGTTAGGCACTTTGCCTTCAACGCCCTTCACATAGAACTTGATATCGCGTAAGAAGTTGTCATCGGCGACAGCATCTTTGGCCAAAATTTCTTTGCCATCTTGACCAACGATAGGGCCCTTCCAAATCACAAAGCTTCCGTCTTTCAAACCAGCTCTGATTTCGTCCACTCTCTTCTTGGTCTCTTCTGGCACATCGGCAGCCACAGACACCATGTCAATGGCGCCTTCTTTCACGCCCCACCAGCTTTTGCCAGTGGTCCACTTGCCTTCGAGGGCTTCACCCACGGCCTTGATGTAGTAAGGTGCCCAATTGATGATGGCAGAACCCAAGTGAGCCTTGGGACCGTAAGCCGTCATGTCGGAGTCCCAACCAAAGGCGCGCTTGCCCATTTTTTCGGCTGTTTGCAACACGGCTGAAGAGTCTGTGTTTTGCATCAACACGTCGGCACCGTTATTGATCAAAGAAGTGGCGGCCTCAGTTTCTTTAGGTGGATCGAACCACTTGTTAACCCAAACCACTTTGGTTTTGATTTTGGGATTGACAGACTGCGCACCCAAAGTAAAGGTGTTGATGTTGCGAATGACTTCAGGAATTGGCATAGACGCCACCACACCCAAGGTATTGGTTTTGGTCATCTTGCCTGCAATAACGCCAGCCATGTAAGCACCTTCGTAGGTGCGGCTGTCATAGGTGCGCATGTTGTCGGCTGTTTTGTTACCCGTTGCATGCTCAAATTTGATTTCTTTGTTGTCAGCTGCCACCTTCGACATGGGGTCCATGTAACCGAATGTGGTGCCGAAAATAAGCTTGTTACCTTGGCTGGCAAAGTCGCGGAATACGCGCTCAGCGTCGGCGCTTTCAGGTACTTTCTCAACAAAGCTGGTGACAATCTTGTCGCCGAATTCTTTTTCAATGGCCTTGCGAGCGTTGTCGTGTGCAA
>JACCDX010186080.1_pt1 | contig 22445 bp, 21 predicted proteins | sample 7449681 | NCBI WGS metagenome assembly JACCDX01 (sample SAMN15323450, study PRJNA562643) | freshwater metagenome | isolation source: river surface water | place: USA:Blue River Watershed | collected 2017-08-18
CTGTGCAAGCATTGGGAAAACTTCCGATCAATCTCAAAGATTTGGGCGTGGATTTCGCAAGCTTCTCCGCTCACAAATTTTACGCTCTCAAAGGTGTCGGCGTTCTCTATGCCGCCAAAGGAAATGAACTGCAGCCTTTGATCATGGGAAGCCAGGAGCGAGCTCGTCGTGGCGGCACTGAAAACACTCTGGGAATTTGGTCCTTGGGTTGGATGGCGGCTCGCGCTGAACAGATTGTTGAAAAAGCGGAGCGCTTGCGAAATTTGCGAGACAGTTTCAAAACCCGAATCACGGCGGAAATTCCAGATGCCATGATCACTCATGCTGAAGCGGCCCGAGCTCCCAACACCTCCTCTTTGGTGATTCCAGGAATTGATGGCGAGACTCTGTTGATGTCTTTGGACGTGAGGGGTTTTGCGGTCAGCACCGGCTCCGCTTGCAGCTCTGGAAATCCAGAACCCAGTGCGACACTTTTGTCATTGGGACTCAGCCGTGAAGAAGCTTCCAGTTCTTTGCGAGTGTCCATGGGCTGGTCCACAACCCCAGAAGAAATTGAAAACTTTGTTCAGACTTTGACAGGTATTGTTCAACGATTGCGATCACTCAAGCGAGTTGAAAAAACTCCAGAGGCCTCATTATGAGTGAAAAGAAACCTCGAGTGCTGGTGGCCATGAGTGGCGGAGTGGACAGCTCCGTCGCCGCAGCTCTTTTGGTGGACCAAGGTTATGAAGTGATTGGCGCCACCATGCAGGTTTGGGATTACTCCAGCTGTGACATTCAAGAAGGCAGTGGCACTTGCTGCTCCAGCATTGATGTGGATGATGCTCGCAGTGTGGCCGACCGCTTGGGGATTCCTTTTTACGTTCTCAATTGCGAAGCCAAATTCAAAGCCGCGGTGATTGATCCTTTCTTGAATGCTTATTTGCAGGGGCAAACACCTCTTCCTTGCGTCAATTGCAATACGTATCTCAAATTCGATCACTTGATCCGCAAGATGCAGGAATTGGAATGTGATTACCTGGCCACGGGTCACTACGCGCAAGTGGTGAACGATAAAAATGGCGAGCCTCGAATTTTCACCAGCGCTGACGATTGGAAAGATCAAACTTATTTCCTGTTCACCATTGATCCCAAAATCGTGAAGCATTTGATGTTTCCAGTGGGGCATTTGAAGAAGCCAGAAGTGCGCCGGATTGCAGAAGAGAAACAATTGGTGGTCGCTCGCAAGAAAGATTCGCAAGGCATTTGCTTTGTCGGCAATATGGGTTACGAAAATTTCATCAAAGAGCATGTGGATTCCAAAATCCTGGCTGAAAAAACCGGTGTGATTCGCCGATACCCCTCGGGCGAGCTCATGTCCCGACACACGGGCATTCACAATTTCACTTATGGCCAAAGCAAAGGCTTGGGCATGAGCCATCATGAAAAGCTTTTTGTGATTAAAATCGATCCAGCTGACAACACAGTCTGGGTGGGAGATGAAAACTATCTCTACCGCGATCAAGTCGAAGTGATCGAGCCGCATTTGATTGATCAAGTTGAAGACGGCGAAATTTTGGAAGTGAAAATTCGCTACGCTCACAAAGGCTCGCAAGCCAAAGTCTTTAAAACCGACAAAGGCTTTCGCTTTGAATTTCTCGAGCCGCAAAGAGCGGTGACTCCCGGGCAAGCAGCAGTGATGTACCGTGAAAAGCAGCTTTTGGGTGGAGGATGGATCACTCTATGAATTTCCAAGTCCACACCTTTGGTTGCAAAGTGAACACTTACGATTCCGGACTTCTGCAAAAGAATCTGGGCGGCTCGGATTTGAAATTGGATCCGACCACCAAGATTCATGTCTTGAACACCTGTGCCGTCACTGCTGAAGCAACCAAAGAAGCGGTTCGCATGATCCGCAGAATCAAAGCCAAAGAACCTCTCGCCACGGTTGTGGTGACGGGATGTGCGGCGCAAGTCGACACCGGCAGTTTTTCTGATCTTCCCGGCGCGGATTTGGTTGTGGCCAATTCTCACAAAGGGCTTTTGCCACAGATTCTTGATCAGTATTTCAAAGGTGAAATCAAAGACAAGGTTTTCAAGTCGAATATTTTCCGCAAAGAAGATTTGGAAATGGGTGGGGGCGAAGAAGCTTCCCACACGCGTTCGTTTTTGAAAATTCAAGATGGCTGCAACAGCTTCTGCACTTACTGCATTATTCCCTACGCTCGCGGCAAGAGCCGCAGTATTCCCGTCTTGGAACTGGCTCGTCGGATCAATGAAGTTCATGCCAAAGGGATCAACGAAGTCGTTCTCACTGGAGTGCACATTGGCGATTACGAAGACGGCGGGCGGGGCTTGGAAGACTTGCTCGAAGCTTTATTGTTAAAGACGAAAATGCCTCGATTTCGCTTGAGCTCCTTGGAACCAGTGGAGCTCAGTGATCGATTGATTAATCTCTATCAGGATGAGCGCATGTGTCCGCACTTTCATATGAGCATTCAAAGTGCGGAGACGGAGACTTTGCAACAAATGAAGCGCAAATACTCTCAAGCTGAAGTGCGCTCTTCGCTTTTGAAAATTCAAGACAAAGTGCCGGGAGCTTTTGTCGGCATGGATGTCATCACCGGTTTTCCCACGGAAACCGAAGCGCAATTTGAAGACACTTTTGCCACATTGGCGGATTTGCCCTGGACTCGCATTCATGTCTTTCCTTACAGCGAGCGCAGTGGCACTCGAGCCGCTGCCATGGAAGTCAGTGTGCCTTGGGCTGAGCGCTTAAAGCGAGCGCAAAAACTGCGCGAACTCAGTTTGCACCGCTATCAATCCGAAGCCCTGAAGCAGAAAAACACAGTCAAAAAAGTCTTGGTCTTGAAAAATGGCCGAGCTCAAGGCTTGTCTCGCGATTACTGGAATGTGCGCTCAAATGCAGCCGACTTGGGACCTGCGGGCAGCGAAGTGTTGATGAAAATCACGGGCTATGAGCATGATCCAAAACACATGGAAGGCGTTCTCCTGGGCGAGGTGCTTTCGTGAGTGTTTTTCAAAACTATCAATTTCAAAAACCAGAACTTCTGGAGCAGGCGCTCACTCACAAGTCTTTTGTCAATGAGCCTGGAAAACGCCATCTTCAGCACAATGAGAAGCTCGAGTTTTTGGGAGATGCGGTTTTGGATTTGGTGCTCTCGGATTTTTTGATGGAGAGATTTGCCAGTGATGACGAAGGCAATCTGTCGAAAAAAAGAGCCAGTCTGGTGAATGAAAGCGTGCTCGCGCAAATCGCCAATGACTTAGGCCTGCCAGAGAAATTGAATTTGGGAAAAGGCGAGATCCTCTCTCAGGGAAATCGCAAGCCACGCTTGCTGGCTTCGGCTTACGAAGCTCTTTTGGGGGCTGTGTTTTTGGATGGTGGATTTGAAGTCGTCCGGCAGATGATTCGAGAGAACTTTACAAATATTCTCGATCAAATGAATCCTTTTGAAGATTTTCAGCAGGATTACAAGACTCGGCTGCAGGAAATGGCGCAAGCGGATTTGCGCTGTGGACCGACCTATGAAGTGACAGGCGAAGAAGGTCCGTCGCACCATCCGCAATTTGAAGTGTCTTTAACTTTGCAAATGAAAGTGGTCAGTCGCGGGCTTGGCAAAAGCAAGAAAGTCGCCGAGCAGGAAGCCGCCCGAATAGCTATCGAAAATTGGTCTCAGTGGATTGCTGACGGGACCTTGAGGAAAGCAAATGTATAGAAGCGGATTTGTTGGTCTGATCGGCCAACCCAATGCAGGAAAATCAACTTTGATGAATTTGATCGTCAAAGAAAAAGTCTCCATTGTCACATCAAAACCTCAGACCACTCGCCGTCGAATTTTGGGAATCGTTTCCAAAGACGAAGGCCAGGCCGTGTTTGTCGATGCTCCCGGAGTTTTGAAAGCCACCAAAGGCTTGAATGCTTTCTTGAGCCGTGAAGCTCAAGACGTCATCGAGCAAAGTGACTGTTTGATCGCGGTTTTGGCTCTGGACACGGAAAGCAAAGAGCAAGCAGAGGAAATCATCGAGATGGTGGCCAAAGCGGGCAAGCCATGGTTTGCCGTGATCACAAAAACGGATTTGCAGGAATTCGCTCGCCGCAAAGAAGCTTTGCGTGAAATGTGTGTGAAACATAAGAGTTGTTTGGGAGTGGTGGAAGCCACCAGTCAGCAAAAGCCCGAAGGCGATCTGGCTCGAGCTGAAATTTTGCGCTTGGTTTTCACTTGCCTGCCAGAATCTCCGCAGCCTCTTTATGACATTGAGCTTTTCACTCCTCACAATGTGAAAGATCTGGTCTGTGAAATCATCCGTGAGCAGTGCTTCGAAGTTTTGCATCACGAAATTCCTTACAACATTGCTTGCCGCATTCAGAAATTTGATGAATCGGATCCCAATATGCCGCGCATTCATGCCGAGATTTTGGTGTCCAAAGACTCGCACAAGCCGATTTTGATCGGCAAGGGTGGAGCGACGATTAAAGAGATCGGCAGCCTGGCGCGCAAAGGGATTGAGAAAATGATGGGCCAGAAAGTGTTTCTGGGTCTCGAAGTCAGTGTGCGGGACAATTGGTTTGAAAATAAGAAACTTATGAAGGAGCTGGGCTATGTCGTGGAATGAGTCATCGGGTCTGGCATCCTTGCCGAAAGTGGCGGTTGTTGGCCGTCCCAATGTCGGCAAATCGACTTTGTTCAATATTATGACCAACACTCGCAAATCGGTGGTGAAGAACCAAGCCGGTGTCACTCGCGATATTATCATTGAGCCCTGCGAAGTCTGGGGGAAACACTTTGATTTGATCGACACTGGTGGAATCACAGAAGCTCACGATACTTTTTCGCAATTGATTCGCGAGCAAGTGACCGAGTTTTTGCAGACAGTGGATTATCTTTTGGTGGTCATGGATGGGCGCATGGGGCTTATACCTGAGGACCGGGAAATCATCCGCATTGCCAAAATGACGGGGAAGCCTTTTTTGCTGATCGTGAACAAAATCGACAAACAGCACGAAGAGGATATGAAAAAAGCCGAATTCTATGAATTTGGCGTCGACGTGGTCGGCACCAGCTTTGAAACCCGTCGTGGGATTTCAGAAATTCTCGAGTGGATTCATAAAAACCTGCCGGAAGAAGTTCAGCAGGTCAAAGAGGGTGTCACCATTGCGATTGTCGGCAAACCCAATGTCGGCAAAAGCTCCATGGTCAATGCCTTGATGGGTGAAAAGCGCATGTTGGTGTCGGACATTGCCGGCACCACCATTGATGCTGTCGACACTCCGTTTATCTACAATGGACACAAGTACATTTTGGTCGACACGGCCGGATTGCGCAAAAGTGCCCGTCGCGATGATCATTTGGAAATCATTTCGGCTTTCAAATCTCAAGAAAGCATTCGCAAAGCTGACATCGTCCTCTTGATGGTGGACAGCACACAGGGGCCGACCGATCAAGACGCTCGCATCATGCAGGCGATTTTGGAAGACCACAAAGGGGTGATTGTGGTGGCCAACAAATCGGATATCGGCAAAGTCGAAATTCCTGAATTCAAAAAGACCTTCAAGGAACAGTGCGAGCGCACTTTCCACTTTTTCAATGACGTGCCAGTTGTTTTCACTTCGGCAAAAACTGGCCATGGCATCGAGGATTTGCTCGAGAAACTCGAATGGGTCCGCGAGAAACTCTACACTCGCATTTCGACTTCTGATCTCAATGATTTCTTCTTCCAGGTCATTCGCAAAGCGCCAGCTCCTGTTTGGGGAGTGAAGAATGTGAAGTTTTACTACATCACTCAGACTTTCCAACGTCCGCCGGCTTTCATTGCTTTTGCCAATCATCCGGACGGAGTCGACAACTCTTACCGTCGCTTCTTGATCAAGAATATGAAAGACCATTTTGATCTGGCTGGCATTCCACTGCGAATTTTCGTGATGAAGTCGGGAGCCGATCGACATGCCTAAACGCGGTTCCTGGAGAACACGTTTTGGATTTTATCTGGCGGCCATTGGCTCTGCTTGCGGTTTGGGAAATCTTTGGCGATTTCCCTATGTCGTCGGTGAAAACGGTGGCGGGGCATTTGTGTTGCTGTATGTGATGTTTGCGTTGCTCATTGGTTTGCCTTTGCTGATTGGCGAGTTGATTTTGGGAAAATCAACTCATCAGTCAATTTTGGCAGCGACCGCATCGCTCACCAGTCGGCACACTCGCTCTTTTGTGTGGATCGGGCGATTTGCCGTTCTCACCAGTCTTGTGGTGATTTCCTATTACGCTGTGATCAGTGGCTGGGTTTTGCATTTTTCCACGCAGTTTTTGGTGGGAATTATCAATCCGACCATGCTTCTGGAGAAAGGCCGCTTGGATCATTTGCTCTCCAACGGCTTTTTGCAAATGGGTCTGGCCAGTGTGCATTTGATCTTTGTGATCGTCGTGGTGATCAAAGGAGTGCAGGAAGGATTGGAGAGATGGATCGGGGCGATGATGCCGGTCTTTTCGATTCTTTTGATTCTCTTGGTAATCCGCTCCTTGTCTTTGGATTCTTCGGCGCAGGCTTTGAGATTTCTCTTTTATCCTGATTTTTCCAAACTGCAGCTCAGCTCACCTTTACACGCCATTGGTCATGTGTGCTTCACTTTGAGCGTGGGTTTTGGAACCATGGTCACGTTTGGCAGTTATTTGCGGGACGGGGATCATATTCCGACTGCGGGTTTTCGAGTCACAGTTGTCGACACTCTTTTGTCTTTGTTCGCCGGTCTCTTGTTATTTCCAATCGTCTTGCAAGCTTCCAATATTCCGCTGACTGATCCAGGGCTTTTGTTCGAAGCTTTGCCGCGCTTTTTGCTGCAAATGCCGGGCGGAGTTTTGTTTGGCTTTGCTTTCTTTGTTTGTTTGTATTTGGCAGCCTTGGGGGCCAGCATTGGTCTCCTGGAAGTGGTGGTTTCCAATCTGGTCGATCAAACTAAAATTTCGCGCACGGCAGCCACGTGGATCAGTGGGGCTGTGGCCTTGGTCTTGGGAGTGTTCCCGGCTTTGTCTTCGTCGGTGTTCAAATTTTTCAAGGTCGACGGTAAATCTCTTTTGGAAATGCTCGATGGATTTTTGATCAATGTGGTCTTGCCTTTGATTGCTTTGGGAATTTCATTGGCGGTTCGCAAGGGTCTGAATAAAAAAGAACGAGAAAAGCACTTTGTCGATTCAGCCAAAATTGAAAGTGTGACTTTGCTTCCGCACTGGGAGCTGGCGCTCAAGTGGATTGTGCCCGGAGTGATTGCTTTTGCTTTTTTCCTGCAACTTTTGTCTTGGCTCTAAGTTTTCAGATTAGAAGCTCAGTCCGAGGATGCCGACAATGTCAAAGCTGTCGCCCTTGGGCTTGACTCCAAAGTTGGTGCCGGTGGTGCCATTGATCAGGGGCGAGTTCTCATCGCGAAAGCTCACGTAGCGGTAAGTGGTTTGCGCTCCAAAGAAAGCTTTGCGATTCATCAAAGGAATCTCAATTCCAGCTCCGGCATTCACTCCCAAAGTGGCTTCTCGGCTGGCCACATCGGCGCCTTCAATCGTGTAAGTACGATAGACTTGCGAAAATCCTCCCAAGAAGTAGGGATTCAGATCGGCTAAGCCGCGAGTCACATTTTGCGTGTTGAGATAATATTTCAAATTCAAATGCAGAAAAGTCAGAGAAACATTTCCGGCCAAGCGTTCGGAGGCCGTGGAGATTTGAAAATCGTGATCACCTGTTTGAAATCCCAGTTCGAGGGCCAAACGCAAATCAAAAAAGTAAGAGAGAAAAAGTCCAAAAGTAGGAGCTGACGAGTAAAGTTGATTGAGGTTTTCTGTGAAACCACGCATTCCCATGGCAAAGCCCACGGTCAAGAAGCGGCCATTGCGGAAAAAATTGATATCAGCTTCTTCTTCGGAAGCTTCGTCAAATTCACTGTAATCAGAAAATGGATCGTAGGTGTCATCCATTTCACCAGCATTGGCCAAAAGATAAGAGCGGTAGGGACCCGAGTCGGGTGTGGACAGCAGAAGACTTTGTGCTTTTGATTGCGGTGCCTGGAAAATCGCAAACAGAAAGGCCAGAAAGCTCGCAAGCCAAATCTTTGGTTTCATGAAATTCCCTCTGATTTCTTATCGTTATAAAAGCGTTAAAACTTGAGACCCTGGCTTGAAAAGCAGTTGCTAGATTGTTTCAATTTGAGACAATTATCGGGCTTGGAGGATTTATGTTGAGAATGCTTTTTGCCACCCTGATTTTAATGCAAATGGCCTGCAGCTCGGCTTCGAAAAAAACGGCCGGCGATTACCAGGGCCTGGGAAAAGAATCTGTCGATGAAAAGACCATTGCTCAGTTTGCAGCTCCGGGTTTGGAGCCTGAGCTTTCTCGCAAAATTCAGAATTATCTCGACATTCGCTCGCCCGGAATGGGGCTTCTGTCTCCAGATAAAAAGAGGCTTTATTTCACTTGGCGAGTGACGGGCACCACCCAAGTTTGGCGCATCGATCAACCCAAGGGATTTCCAGTGCAAATGACCGGAGGTGAGGATTCGACCTCGATTGTCGGACTGACAGCGGACGGTCAATGGTTGATTTTATCTCGCGATCGCAATGGCGAAGAGAATCCCGGACTTTATTTGCAATCTTCCAAGGGCGGACCCCTGAAACTGATCCAGCACAAAGCCAAAGTTCAAACGCATTTTCAATTTTCGACTTCGGATTCGCGATTTATTTACTTCCGATCCAATGACGTGAAGCCGGATTCCTATGCATTTTATCGCTTTGAAATTGCCACCGGCAAACGTGAGCTGGTTTTGGCTCGCGATGGATTTTGGTTCATCTCTGACTACCAAGATGATGGTCGTCTTTTGCTTGGCAAAGCAGTCACCAACACGGCCCGTGAAATTTATGAGTACACTCCGGGCTCTCCTGACCTCAAGCCCATCATCGGTCAGGGCGAACAAGAAGAGTACGAAGTTCAGTACAGCTCCAAAAGGGGAGAGTATTTGGTGCTGACTCCAAAACTTGGGGAGTTTCGAAGGCTGTATCGTTTTGATGGCCAAAAGCTTCAACCCTTGAGCCCTGAGATCAAATGGGACGTCTCAGGATTTGAAATCGATTTTGCTCGCAAGCATGTGCTTTACAGCATCAATGAAAATGGTTTCACTCGGGCTTATGCCTTGGATGCCCAACGTTTGAAGCCCATTGCCTTTGTGAATTTTCCGGGCGCCGACCATGTGCAAGTGGGTTCGATGTCGCGGGATGGTCAGCATGTGATGGTGGGAGTGGAAACATCCAAAGGACCTCGCACGTCTTATTCGTACAATTTCAAAACGAAGATGCTCACTCAATGGGTGATTCCCAGCCAGCCTGAAATTGAAACTGAGAGATTTGCGCGGGCCGAGCTCGAGTTTTACAAGTCTCGCGATGGGGTGAAAATCCCAATGTTTGTCCGCAGACCAGCTCAGTGTGAAAAAGGCAGAGCTCTCAAACCCTGTCCTGTGGTTGTGCACTTTCATGGCGGTCCCGAAGGGCAAAGTCTTCCAGGCTTTCATGTCTTTGCACAAATGTTTGTCGACGAGGGATTTATTTTCGTCGAGCCCAATGTTCGCGGCAGCGATGGTTACGGGAAGTCCTGGTTCTTTCAAGACAATGGGGCCAAACGCTTGAATGTGATCACGGACATTGAAGATGCCGCTTTGTTTATCAAGAAGAATTGGGCTGTGAATTCCCAATCTCCAAAAGTGGGAATCATGGGATGGAGTTATGGGGGTTACTCTACCTTGATGGGAATGAGCCGCTTTGCTGGCAGCTATGATGCTGGAGTGGCGCTAGTGGGAATGAGCAACCTTCTCACCTTCCTGAACAACACGGCTCCTTACCGCCGAGCCCTGCGCATTCCCGAGTATGGTGATCCGATTAAAGATAAAGAGGCTTTGGTTCAGCTGTCTCCTGTGACTTATCTGGATCAAGTCAAAAACCCACTGATGATTATTCAAGGCGTGAATGATCCACGCGTTCCCGTGGGAGAAGCCATTCAGTTTTATCGGTCCTTGCAATCACGCAAAATTCCAAGCTCCTTGATTTTGTTCGCTGATGAAGGGCACGGGACTGATAAGCGATCCAACAAAGTTTTGGAGCTGGGACATGCTCTGAACTTTATGAAAAAAAATCTGCAAGTTCAGAATTGATTAAATTTCCTCTACGCGGGTCCGCTGATTTCCCGCGTCTTTGGTTTTTCTCAGAAGTGAAAGCTTTCTCCATGCTAGGGTGAGCTCCTATGGGCGAAACTTATCTGACCGATATTGCCTGTCCCCAGCCTGACTTTGAAAAAAGCCAAATCGAAAGTTTTGAGTGGCTCAAATCCGCTTATGGCCGTTACCAAAAAAATCACACCCTTTCTAAGGGCGACTATGAACGCTTGATTCGCCGAGTGGGTGTCTCGCCTGAACAAATAGAAAAACGCGGATATTACTTGCCGGATTTCCATCGGCCTTTGGAAGAAGCGGAAATCTTTCAGGCCGAAAAGTTTGCCGGACTGTCAGCGAGACAAAAGTTTTATGCCCGCACAGCTCGGCGAATTTTCTCGGATTTGTATCAAGAGCGAAATCTGCCTGAGCATTTGATCCATGTCACTTGCACTGGTTATGTGTCTCCTTCGGCGGCCCAGCTCCTGGTGGCCGAGAAAGCTTCAGAGACTTTTGTCACTCACAGTTATCATATGGGTTGCTACGGAGCCTTTCCAGCCTTGCGGATGGCACAGGGTTTCGTGGGCGACTCGCCCAGTTCCCGAGTGGATGTGGTGCACACGGAACTTTGCAGTTTGCACATGAACCCAGAAGATCCAGGGCTGGAACAAATTCTCATCCACACTCTGTTTGCTGATGGAGCAGCGGTATATCGAATTCAGAATGAGCGACCAAAGCTGGGCTTTGAGTTGGAAAACCTGGAGGAAATTCTGATTCCGCAGAGCTCGCAGGCCATGGCATGGGAGCTCAGTGAAAGTGGCTTTGCAATGGAGTTGTCAAAAGATGTTCCTGGTTTGATCGCAGCGAAGCTGTCCGAAGTTCTTTTGTACTGGGAGAGGAAGTCCGAGCGCCCGATTCGCAGTTTGTTTCGGGAAGCGGTCGTGGCCTTGCATCCGGGGGGACCGAAAATTATCGAGAGTGTGCGCCGAGTTCTCGAATTGCAGGATTGGCAGCTGGCTCCCTCGGTGAAAGTTTTGCGAAACAGGGGAAATATGAGTTCATCCACTGTTCCCCATGTTTGGAATGAAATATTGCTCGATTCCCAGTTCGTTAGCGGTACGCCCGTGATTTCAATGGCTTTTGGGCCTGGACTGACAGTGGCGATGAGTTTGATGAGGGTGATCCGGTGAAAACTCTTTTTTGGATTTCCATTTTAACGCAAGGAACTTTGCTTTTAGTGGATGAGTTTTATTTTCATTGGAAAAGGAGGCTTCCGAAATGGGAGAGGTGGGGACACCCGGTGGACACGTTTTTCTTTTTGGTGCCCATGGGGATTGTCAGTTTTTGTCCGCCTCATCCAGCTTGGCAGATCACTTACTTTGCCGTGTCGATTGTCTCCAGTCTGGTGATCACCAAAGACGAGTGGGTGCATCGTGAACGCTCGTCTTCGGCTGAGCAGTGGTTGCATTCTCTTTTGTTTATGCTTCATCCGGTGATTTTGATTTCTGCATTTTTCCTCTGGAGTCGGGGAGTTCAATCGATCTTTTTATGGGTTTTTGGGTTTGTCTTTATTTTTTGGGTCTATCAAATCATTTTTTGGAATTTTTATGCCGACAGAATATTCAAAACACGACTCGGAAGTGATTAACAATGATTACTATCATACGCTTGGGGATCGCTGGTATAGAGCCCATGATGATCCCGTGGCTCTTTTGAGAGCGGAAGCGGCTTGGAGGAATCCATGGATTGCTCATCGTATCCATGAATTTTACAGTTACCGCTCTCCGCAGATTCAGATTCTGGATGTGGGCTGCGGGGCTGGTTTTTTATCCAATTACCTGGCCAAAGAAAATTTCCAGGTCACGGCCTTGGACTTGTCAGCTTCCAGTTTGGAAGTCGCCCGCCGGCGAGATAGCACTGGAACAGTTCGCTATGTTCTGGCCGATGCTTACGACATACCATTTGATGAGGGGAAGTTTGATGTCGTGACGAGTACCGATTTTCTGGAGCACGTCACTGATCCCCGGCGAGTGATTCAGGAAATTTCACGAGTGATCAAGCCCAATGGTTTTTTCTTTTTCCACACTTTCAATCGCAGTTGGTTCTCAAAACTGATGGTGATCAAGTCCATGGAGTGGTTTGTGAAAAACACTCCGCCCAATTTGCATGTTTATGACTATTTTATTCCACCGAATGATTTGCGACAATGGTTGCGGGAGAATCGTTTTCGAATGATTGAAATGCACGGAATGAGGCCACGGATTCTTCAGTGGCCCATTTTTAAATTGTTGATCAGTGGCGAGGTTGATCCCAGATTCCGATTTTGCTGGTCCTCTTCCTTGGCTGTCGCCTATGTCGGCATTGCCCGAAAAAAAGGCAGCACGGAAGCTTAGACTTTGATGACCAAAATAGATCCCACCACAATCAATGCGGCTCCCATCAGTCGGAGTAAGGAGGGGACATTTCCTGAAAGGTAAATTTCAAAGGCCAAGCTGACCACCACTTGCGAGGCGATCAAAAGAAGAAAACTCAGGGAAGGTCCGATGTGGTGAATAGCGTAGGGGAGTCCCAGCACCAGGAAGAAGCCACAAGCTCCGGGAATCAAATAGTACCAAGAGTAGGGGACACTGCTTTCGCGAAAGCGCAAAAACTCGGGGACAAGATCCGGATTGTATTTGCCTGTCAGGAAAAAACCAAGGCTCAACACAAAGAAGACCACCGCGTTAATCAAAACAGCCGTGGCCAATCCATGGTTGTGACCGATCGCGCGATTCAAAGTGGCCTGAAGAACGACAGTGACACCAAGAGCAAGAGGAACAAAAAACGCAATATTCATCATTTCTCAATCCTATCCAACTCCTGGTGGACGGACAAGAATTTCCAAGCTAGGCTCGTGGGCAGTTTTCAAACACTCAAATTTTTTTCCGGAGGTCGCGGTGAGTCCCAAATCGATCGACTACAAATCTTCCGGTGTCGATGTTGTGGCTGGCGACGCGCTTGTCGATTGGCTGCAAACGGAAGACCCGAAAGCCCGGCAGCCTCACGCCGAGCGAATCGTTTCCGGCATAGGTGGCTTTGCCTCTCTTTTTCGCGCGGATTTCCCTGAAATGAAAAAACCCTGCTTGGTGACTTGCACTGACGGAGTAGGGACCAAGGTCAAGCTGGCCTCTCAGTATCAAAAGTTCGACGGCATCGGCCAGGATCTGGTGGCGATGTGTGTGAATGATTTGATTTGCACTGGCGGAATGCCGCTGATGTTTCTGGATTATTACGCCACTGGGAAACTGAATCTCGATGAGGCAAAGGCTTTTCTTACCAGTGTCAAACGAGCTTGCCAGATGAGCGATTGTGCATTGGTGGGCGGAGAGACGGCTGAAATGCCCGGGGTTTATCACGGAAATGATTTTGACTGCGCCGGATTCGCGGTGGGAGTCGTCGACGAAGAGAAAACATTGGGTGCTCACCGAGTAAAAAAAGGCGACTGCTTGATCGGTGTTGCCAGTTCTGGTTTTCATTCCAACGGCTACAGTCTGCTCAGAAAAGTCTTTGAAAACGACATGGATCAGTGGGTGGATCAGCTGCTGACGCCAACAGCTCTCTATGTTCGGCTGTTCAAAGCTCTGAATCAGGCAGTCGAGTTGCATGCTTTGGCTCATATCACGGGTGGCGGCATCGAAAATATTCCGCGCGTTCTGCCGGAAAATCTGAAATGGAAAAAGAAAGATTGGGTTTGGCCTGATGTTTTCCGTGAAGTTCAAAACCGCACCGGCATGTCCGACGGTAAAATGTTGGAAACTCTCAATTGCGGAGTGGGTCTGGTGATCATTCTGTCGCCTGAGCAAAAGGGCCTGGCTGAAAAAATCATTGGTCAGGAAGGTTTTGTTTTTCATGACTTGGGAGTGATCGAATGAGGGGTGCCCGCTGGGCCGTTTTTCTTTCGGGTCGAGGTTCCAATGCGGAAGCCATGTGGGAACTGTTGCCGAATTTGGACGTGGCCCTGTGTGTGAGTTCCCGGCGAAAAGCCTATGGAGTCTTGCGTGCCCGTCGTTTGGGCATTGAAACTTTGATTCTCACTTCTCAATCGTCTTGGGCTGAGTTGACCCGGTCCTTGCGGCAGCGAGGAGTAACGCACGTGATGCTTTTGGGATTTATGAAAATCCTGCCTGTGGAATTTGTGGAGGCGTGGGCTGGAAAAATGTGGAATCTGCATCCCAGCCTTTTGCCGGAATTTCCCGGGCTTCATGCCATTGAGAAAAGCCATGAAGCGGGCGGAAGAATGGGAGTCACCATTCACCAAGTGACAGAGGAAATGGACGCCGGTCCTTTGGCGCTGCAAACTTGCATTAGTGAAAATGCGAAGCAATTGAGTCTTCCAGAAGCCCAACTGAAAATTTCCCAAGCGGAGCAGAGACTGGTTCGCGAATGGGTTTTGAGAAAGAACCGGAGAGTGTTGAAATGGAATTAACAACTCAAGTGGGAATTGTCTCTGTGTTTGGTCGAGGAAATTGGCTGGCAGCGGCTCTCGCCCAAGCCAAAATTCCTGTAACTTTGATCGAAGTGTCTTCGCAAATGGGTGATTGGAGTCCTGAGGATTGTGAAGGACCTTTTGGTTTTTTTGAATTCCAGGACTTGCAGTGGCAAAGATTGCAGGCGGATGAAGAAATTCAAACGGTCGCCGGCGGTTGCACTTTGTGGCTCAAAAGCGGGCCCGTCGAAATGCGAGGGCCGACAACAGCTTATCGCTTGCAGCAATTGCAGGTTCCGGACTCTGTCAGTCAATACATCCAGAATCCTCTTGGCACCAAGGCCATTGATATTTTGAAAGGATTGAGTTTTCGAGAGACTTGGCTCGCACATTGGGCGCATGGCTTTTCCAGCGCTGTTGACACTCTTTCGGTCGAAGCGGGCCGGGAAATGTTTAAGCGCAATCTGTTTTTGCCTTTTCATGTTCGTCAGAGCACTTCGCAAGGTTTGGAAAAATCATTGCGTTGGTGCGAAAGTCTCGGCGTGAAAGTGATTCGTGAAGCGGGAATTGTCGACCTTGGATTCAATGAAAAGAAGAGTTTAGGAAGTCTTGAAATTCAGCGTGATAAAACAGGTCTCTTCCGAGCTGAGCAATTTGTCTTTTGTTTGACTGCGGAAGAGTCGGCCATGTTGGGAGTCAAAGTCCAAACTTCACTTTTCGGTTCGCAAGTGAAGGAACCCGAATGGGCCTGGGTTCGGTATGAATTTGAGTTTCAAGGTGAGGAAGAGGGAGCGCGGGCCAGTCGCGATCAGATTTCCGCTCATTGTGTCGTGATAGAAGATCCCATGCTGCCTTGGTCGCATGAAAACATGATGATCATGCAAAGACGAAAAGCTGCGGACCAATTTGATATTTGGATCAAGATTCCCAATAGCCAGCGCTTCCATAGTCAGTATTTGCAAGAGCGAGCTGAGAAAATGAAAGCTTTTCTTGAAGAAAGAATGCCAGACAATCGAGCTGTGCTTCTGAAGCTTCCGCGAGAGGCGGGTTCGACTTTCCAAAAATTAGGTCCGACTCGGAATCCGGTTTTCTCCCGGGCTTTGCGACAGTGGCGAAAGAACTTTCAAGAGGGAAATGTCTCTTTCGACAGCCCTGAATTCTGGAAGTCCCTCAGTTGGGAAGGGCAATATGAGCACCAGCAAAAGATCTTTCAAAATCTCAAGGCTTGGTGGGATCGGAAAGAGGATTTGAGAATCAAACGTGAGGCCAAAGAAGCCGCGAAAAGAAAAAACAGAGGAGCTGATTTGTGATTGATCGTTACACCCGGCCCGAAATGGGTTTGGTTTGGGATGTGGAGAGCAAGTTTTCCAAAATGCTCGAAGTCGAAGTGGCTGTTGCCAAAGTTCAAGCCGGAATGAAGATCATTCCCAAAGCAGCTGCGAATGCGATAGCCACCAAGAGCAAGTTTTCAGTCAAACGCATTTTGGAGATTGAAAAAGAGACCAAGCACGATGTGATCGCTTTTGTCTCCAATGTGGCGGAAAATGTCGGTGAGCATGGTCGCTATGTGCACTTTGGGCTGACAAGCTCAGATGTTCTGGACACAGCTTTTAGTTTGCAAGTCCGTGAAGCCGGTGTGGTTCTGGGGAAAAGTCTCGATTTTTTGGAGAAATCTCTCAAGCAAATCGTTCGCAAGCATGCAGACACCATGTGCGCTGGGCGCACTCATGGAATGTTTGCGGAACCCACGACCTTTGGTTTGAAAATGGCGGGTTTTTTAGCGGAGCTTCGTCGCAACCGCGAGCGGATTGATCGCGCTCTCGCGCAGATGCAAATTGCCAAACTCAGTGGCGCTGTCGGCACTTACTCGAGCCAGGGTCCTCGAGTGGAAGCCAAATTGGCGCAATTTCTCAAACTCAAAGCTGAGACGGTGGCCACACAAGTGGTGCCACGCGATCGTCATGCCGAAATGATGACAGCTCTGGCCATGCTCGGTACTGGACTTGAGAGATTGGCAGTTGAGCTTCGGCATTTGCAAAGAAGCGAAGTCGCCGAAGTCACGGAGGGATTCACTCGCGGGCAAAAAGGCTCCTCGGCCATGCCTCACAAAAAGAATCCGATCTCAGCGGAAAATATCACAGGCGCGGCGAGGCTTTTGCGCTCTTATGCTTTGGCCGCTTTGGAAAACGTGGCTCTCTGGCATGAGCGGGACATCAGCCACTCGTCGGTTGAACGAGTGATTTTCCCGGATAGTTTTATTTTGGCAGATTATGCCGTTTACCGAATGGCAGTGCTGATTGATGGTTTGGATGTGCACAAAAAGAAAATGCAGGAAAACATCGAACTGTCACAAGGTCAGCTCTTTAGTTCTCAAGTGCTTCTGGCTCTAGTAGAAAAGGGCCTGTCAAGAGAGCTCGCCTATTACCATGTGCAAAGACTTTGTCACTCTTTGGGAAAAGGCGAGCATTTGAAAGAGCGTCTGTTGACGGACCCAGAGCTCAAGCGTTTGCTCAAGCCCAAGGAAATCTCTGAGATTTTCCAAGGGACACGCAATAAAAAAGCTGTGAAAGAAATCATCAAAAGGATGCTGTAAATGAAAGGCGAACTTCTTTACGAAGGCAAAGCGAAGAAAATTTATTCGATCCCGGGCAAAGCCAACGAAGTCTGGGTCGAGTTTAAAAACAGCCTGACCGCTTTCAATGCGCTGAAAAAAGGCGAGTTTGAAGGCAAAGGCCGCATCAATTGCGAAATTGCGACTTTGATTTTTCAGTATTTGAAAAAGAAAGGTGTGCCTTCGCACTGGATTGAGAATCCAGGCCCGAGCGAAATGATTGTCGAAAAAGTGCAAATCATTCCCTTGGAAGTTGTGGTTCGCAACACTTTGGCCGGATCGACAGCCAAAAAACTGGGGATTGAAGAAGGCAAAAAACTGCAAAAGCCCCTGGTTGAATTTTACTACAAAGACGACGCTTTGGCGGATCCGTTCGTCAGCGATGATCAGATTTTGATGATGGAAATTTCCAATGAGCAGGAAATTAAAATTCTCAAAGCCAAAGCCCTGCAGATCAACGATTTGCTCAAAGATCTCTTTCAGGCTGCCGGCATTGAATTGATCGATTTCAAAATCGAATTTGGAAAAAATCGCCAAGGAGAAGTTCTTTTGGCTGATGAGATCTCTCCCGACTGCTGCCGGTTGTGGGATTTGAAGAGCCGGGAAAAGCTCGACAAAGACCGTTTCCGCCGGGACTTGGGGAGTGTGAAAGAAAGTTACGAAGAAGTTTTAAAACGTTTGCAAGAAGTGAAAGGTCTTTAAGATGGGAAAAACCAGAATCGGTGTGAAAATCATGCCTCGCGAAGTGATTCTTGATACTCAGGGCCGCGCCATTGAGCAGACTTTGAAGCTCAACGGAATGCCGCAAGCTCATTGCCGAGTCGGTCGCTTTGTCGAGCTCGAGTTTGACAGCGCTCCCGAAGTGGCTCGCACTCAAGCTGAAGAAATCGCTCAAAAACTTCTCACCAATCCCCTGATTGAAACTTTTGAGCTGAAGGATTTGTAATGAAGAAAAAAGTCGGTGTTTTGAGATTTCCCGGCACCAATTGCGACCGCGATGTTTTTGCCTGGGTGCAGGCTCGCGGTTATGAAGCTCAGTATCTTTGGCATTTGGATCAGTTTGACGAGAAATCCTTTGAAGCTTTGGTTTTGCCGGGCGGTTTCAGTTATGGGGACTATTTGCGCTCCGGCGCTTTGGCCGCTCTGTCGCCTGCGATGAAATCCGTTCGCAGCTTTGCGGAAAAGGGCGGGCCGATCCTGGGAATTTGCAATGGTTTTCAAATTCTCTGTGAAGCGCATTTGCTCCCGGGAGCTTTGGTTCCCAACGAAAAGCGCCGATTTTTGGATGATTGGACCGAACTGGAATTGATTCAAGAAAGTGATTTTTTTGGGCGCGGAATTTCAAAGGGTTCAAAATTGCGCATGCCAATCGCTCATGGCGACGGTCGCTTTTACGCTCCTGCGGATGATTTGAAAAAAATTATCAATGAGGGATTGGTTTGGCTCAAATACGTCGATTGTCCCAACGGCAGTTTGGCGAATATCGCGGGCGTCATGAATGAAAAAAGAAATGTGTTTGGCTTGATGCCGCATCCAGAACGGGCTTTGTATCCGTGGATGGGTGGACAAGACGGATGGGGTTTCCTATGAATCAGGATCTGGCAAAAAAATTAAAACACTACCGCCTGTCACAATCAGAGTATCATAAGATTTGCGAGCTCATCGGACGAGAGCCGCAAAATGTCGAGTGGGCTTTGTTCTCTGCATTGTGGAGTGAGCACTGCAGTTACAAAAGTTCGAAAGTTCATTTGCGCAAATTTGCATCAACCATGAACTCCACTGTGGTCAACTCTTCAGGCGAAAATGCCGGAGTGGTGGATTTGGGCTTTGGTGAGCGCATTGCTTTTAAAATGGAATCTCACAATCACCCCTCTTTTATTGAGCCCTATCAGGGTGCGGCCACCGGAGTGGGCGGAATTCTCCGTGATATTTTCACCATGGGAGCGCGACCTGTGGCTTTGGCCGATTATCTCTGTTTCGGTCAAACGCAAGCGCCTCGCATGCATCAATTGATGGATGGTGTGGTTCGTGGGATCAGTGGTTATGGAAACTGCGTCGGCGTTCCCACAGTCACGGGACAGACCAATTTCCACTCGAGCTACAATCAAAATATTCTGGTCAACGCCATGGCGGTCGGTCTCTTTGGCCCACAGGACTCGATAGCTCTTTCGGGAGCAAAGGGACCTGGCAATTGGGTGGTATATGTCGGCGCAAAAACGGGGAAAGATGGAGTCCACGGTGCAGCCATGGCCTCTGAAAGCTTCGATGAAAACTCGGAAGCCAAAAAGCCCAATGTGCAAATTGGCGATCCTTACTTTGAAAAGCTTTTGATCGAGTCCTGTTTGCAAGTCATTCAGGAAAATCTCGTCGTCGCCATTCAAGATATGGGAGCGGCTGGCCTGACGAGCTCCAGTTTTGAAATGGCCTCCAAGGGTCAAGTGGGACTGGAAATGCATTTGGACGAAGTTCCTCTGCGCGATTCGACCATGACTCCGGAAGAAATTCTGCTTTCAGAATCTCAGGAGCGCATGCTGCTGATTTGTGAACCAGGCAAGTTTGAAAAAATTGAAAAGCATTTTTCGCATTGGGGACTCGATGCCAAAGTCATTGGCAAAGTTTTGCCTGAGCGCAAAGTTCGCTTGTACTGGAAAAAAGAACTGCTCACCGAGCTTGATCCCGATCTTTTGGTGGAAAACGCTCCCGTTTATCAGCGTGAATATCAAGCCTGGAATTCGCCCCGCAGAAAAGAGACTCTGCCTGAGATTTCTAAGGTGAATTTGAAGACTTGGATATTGGAGCAATTGCAGTCAGCGGAGCAGGCGAGCCGTCAGCCGATTTATCGCCAATACGACCAACGAGTCGGAGCGATGACGGCGCATGGTTCGGAATCCGATATTGCCATTCAAAAGCTTCCGTTTTCTGGACGGGGTTTGGCAGTGGCCGTGGGTTGCCGACCCGATCTCATGCGAGTCGATGCTCGTTTGGGAGCTTTGGACAGCGTGTTTTATCCAGCTCTGCAAATGGCGGTCAAAGGAGCGAAAGCTTGTGCGGTGACTGATTGCTTGAATTTTGGGAATCCAGAAAAAATCGAAATCATGTCGGAATTCGTGGCCTCTGTGGAAGGCATTGCGGAAGCGGCAAAAGTTCTGGATGCTCCGGTCATCAGTGGCAATGTCAGCTTCTACAATGAGACTAAAGGAGTGAATATCACTTCGACTCCGGCGACAGGATTGATCGGTGTTCGCAAAAATGTCGACAATTTGCCGGAAGACAGATTTGTCAGTGCGGGGCTGGGTGTTTTGACTTTGACTCTGAAGAGTGTGCGCATCGCGGATGATCACAGTTCTTTTATGGGTGATTTGAAAGCAGAAACGGTTTTGGCTTTTCAGAAATTGCTTTTGAATTTGGCTGAAAACGGAAACCTCCTTTCCTCGCAAATGACGGGGATGGGCGGTTTGGCTCTGACGATTGCGAAAATGACTTTCTCGGGAGTGGGCTTTCAAGCTCAGCCGGGGATGTCGGATCTGGACTGGCGACAAAAACAGCTTTACCAAGCAGTCCTAGTGGGCTCAGACCTGCACAGTTTGAAAAACCAAATTCAAGCGGGGATTGCGCAGTTCGGTTTGGAAGCCATGGTCGAGTGCCGGGAGATCGGCTCGACGGGTGGAGAGTTTTTGGAATTGGGAGGAGACGCAAAAATTCCTCTCGCAGATTTGCGCCGTCAATCGGATGTGGGTTTGAAACAATTTTTTGAAGGTGTTTAAAAGTGGCTTGGAAAGAAGAGTGCGGAGTCTTTGGAATTTGGAATCATGAAGAGGCAGCAAGGCTTGCCTATCTGGGGCTCTATGCCATGCAACATCGCGGTCAGGAATCCGCTGGAATCACCAGTCTGAATGAGCGCGGCGAGCAAATTCATTACAAGGGTTTGGGCTTGGTTGCGGATGTTTTCAGCGAAGAGGCTTTGAACAGTCTGCCAGGGGATCATGCCATTGGACATGTGAGATACTCGACCACGGGTCAGAATCTTCTCACCAATGCCCAGCCATTGAGTGCCAATCTTCTTTCCGGTCCGGTGGCGGTTGCTCACAACGGCAATATCGTCAACACGGCTTCTTTGAAAAAAGATCTGCAAGCGCAGGGCGCGATTTTTCAAGGCACCAATGACACGGAAATTCTTTTGCATTTGATTTCGCGAAATCCCAGCAATCAAATCGTTCACTGTTTGCAAGAGGCTTTGCCGCGCTTGGTGGGCGCTTACAGTTTTGTGGTTCTCACTCATGACAAGCTTTTGGGAATGCGCGATCCTCAGGGGTTCCGACCTTTGGTTTTGGGTCGAAAGCAAAATCAAAAAGGCGAGTGGGCCCAGGTGCTTGCCAGCGAAACCTGTGCTTTGGATTTAATTGGCGCGCAGTTTGTTCGGGAAATTGAACCCGGCGAACTGTTCTGGGTGGACGCTCAAGGAGAGCATTCCGTGCGATTTGCGCCACCGGCGAAAGCGGCTCGCTGCATTTTTGAGCATGTGTATTTTTCGCGACCAGATTCGGTGGTCTTTGGTCATTCGGTTTATGAAACTCGAAAACAATTTGGCAAATGGCTGGCCAAAGAAACGGCCGTCGAAGCCGATGTGGTCATTCCGGTTCCGGATGGCGGAGTGCCAGCGGCCATTGGTTACAGTGCTCAAAGTGGAATTCCCTTCGAGTTTGGAATCATACGCAATCATTACGTGGGTCGAACTTTTATTCAGCCTCAACAGAGCATTCGAAGCTTCGGAGTTAAGATTAAATTGAATCCGCAAGCCGCTGTTTTGGCTGGTAAAAAAGTGATCGTTGTCGACGACTCCTTGGTTCGCGGAACCACCAGTAAAAAAATCATCGCTTTGGTTCGGGCCGCGGGAGCGAAAGAAGTGCATTTGAGAATTGCGAGCCCTCCGACCATTGGGCCTTGCTATTACGGGGTTGATACTCCGCAAAAAAAGCAGCTGATTGCGGCCGAGCAAAGCTTGGAGCAAATCCGCGAATTTGTCGGGGCGGATTCTTTGGCTTATTTGTCTTTGGATGGCTTGTTTGGCGCCTTGGGAGAAGAGCGGGCTCAGCAGAAAAAAACTTTCTGTGCCGCTTGCTTCGATGCTGAATATCCGACACCCTTATTTGATGAACACCAAAAAGCTCAATCCCCTGCAGCCCGGTGACCTGGTCGAC